>JQIA01000047.1_pt1 | contig 48453 bp, 87 predicted proteins | sample 811431 | NCBI WGS metagenome assembly JQIA01 (sample SAMN02998118, study PRJNA258478) | marine sediment metagenome | biome: marine; feature: seafloor; material: sediment; isolation source: oil-polluted sediment collected from 3 locations (0.5 km, 0.7 km and 0.9 km)... | place: USA: Gulf of Mexico ...
CGAAAGCTAAACTTCCTTTTTTTTGCCAAAAGGTTGTAGATGAATCTAAAAAAGATAATTTTCATTCAGCTATCTACTTACTTAAGGAAGGCGCAACAACTGCATGGTTCAGACCGTTACGTCCCTATTTAACCGCATATTTAGACCAACGAGTAAAATTTATTGATGGTACCACTGGCAAAATTTGTCAATCGCCCACATCAGGGCATTGTTTAGTTTATCTTGGCGACGATGTTAAAAAGTTTATCAGCGTAATGAGTGCTGGCGGTTTTTGTTATTTTCCAAATATGAATTATTAAGGAGCAGATAGTGAGCACAAGAAAAGATACAATTGACTTTCTAATCGGCTGGGATGCGGGAGTAGCGGCACAGAATGTTAAGATACAAGATTTGATTAATGAGTTGAGCGGTGATTATTCGCACAGTTCACTCGAGGGAAAGGCATGTTTATCAGCATTCATACAGGATTTAAAGAAAGTAATAGGTGATATTGATGAATAAATTTCATCAACTAATCCGATTCGGCGAATACACTCAAAACCAAAAGGCTCGAGTCATTGAGTTTATCTCTAATTTAATTATTGAAGAGAAGAAAGAGTATAAAATCACGATTGAACCATACAAGGAGAATAAAACACTCGAGCAGCTTGGTTATTATTGGTCGACGATAGTCCCTGTTTGCATGGATTGGCAGGGTTTGGTTAAGGATGATGCGGATATATGGTTGAAGGAAAAGTGCGCCATACCGCGTATTATGACCGTTATGGGTGAAGTCTTTGAAGTGAGAGCTTCCATTGCAAAAATGAAGGTCGACGAAATGAGCCGATATATTGACGATTGCATTAATTTTATGGGTTCGCAAGGGCAATACACGCCACCACCAAGATATAAATCATGACACACCACCCAAGACAGCTAGAGTGTGAGAAGTGCGTGAAGTCAAAACAAGTCTGTAACCTGGATTTTAGCAAGATGAAGGTTGCGGGAGAATATGCCGGCGTTTCAATTATAGTTTTGTGTGATAAATATTTGGAGAGAGTGAGATAGTGGCTACAGGTAAATTAAAATGCAAACATTGTCGGGACTGGTTTGATAGATTTGGCATGATTCAAACTAGAGTTGGTAGGTTTTGCAGCACTGAGCACCAAATCCAGTGGGCTATTGCGAATAAGGCAAAAGGCAGGAAGAAAATTGAGCAATCCGAACGTAAAATTACTATCGCAGCGAAGAAGAACAATCTTAAGACTAGAAAAGATGCAGCAAAAAAAGCGTGCCATGATTACATCAGAGCCAGAGACTCAGGGAAAGGGTGTATCTGCTGTAATAAGCCTCTTGGCAATAACTTCCACGCTGGCCACTGGTTGGAGTCAGGAAATAACCCCCAAATCAGATATGACGAAGATAACATCCACGGACAAAGGTTGGATTGCAATTTCTTCAAGGGTGGAGACTCGGGAGACTATCAAGAGAACCTTATAATTAAAATCGGGTTAGATAGGGTTAATAAGCTTAAAAACTTAACAGGCGGCACCGTTAAGCGCTCACCTGATGAATACAAAATTATAGAAAAATATTACAAAAACAAGCTGGAAGAACTTAAGCGTCTATAAGGTATGGTCTTATACAAAAGTATATCCAGTCCCAAATGCATTATTTATAACCGCTTTAACTTCCCAGAAACCATCATCATAACAATGTAAAGTAACACCCGTCCAATCAGATGAAATTCGAAGTTTTTGCCCTGCTGTGCCGCCTCTAATTGTCTCCGTACCATCAGGTATCATTTCGTAATGAAAACCGCCTCCAACTGTATCACTTCTTATTCCTGTGAATTCCATTCCAGTTTTAGCTGGTGGTAAGGTTAAATTAGCTGTTGTTGCGAATTTACTAATATAAGACCATCCACTAACAGAAGGATTTGCTACTTCTGCAAAAGTTGTTTGTATTATTTGTTTAGAAACTGATTGTACGCCGAATAATTCAGGTAACATGTTGTTCGCGGGGTCTTCCGCGAATGAGAATGGGTCTGATTTAAAGTTATCTAATTCAACCTTAATTATATCTTCTTTACCTGCCATCAATGTTGTTAAATTAACGCCAGAACCAGCAACTAAAGCTACTGTTTGATTGAATCCTGTATTTCTTTTCATTGCTAACAAGTTGGGTGTATCAAACAACCTGACTACGCCGCGCCCTGTTGTTAGCGCTCCGTCTACTGTGTAAGCATCAGAGTTTGTTATGCTAACAACTGTTGGTCTAATGTCCGAATCGTTATTGGCAGGGGCAAAGTTGTTGACTAACGTTTTAGAACCATTCTCACCGCCTGCTCGGAATCTGTCTATGATAACTACACCAGTTCTATGTCCTCCAGCGGTAGCCCTGTTGTTTATCCATGCTGTTTCAGAGAACCCACCGGTGGCCCCCGGTACGCCTAAAACATTCTTCAGAATAAGTTTACCGGCGTTTTCAATACCCGCCTGCTGATTGGCTGTTCTGTCTTTTTGCTTTATCCAGCCTCCGTCAATTACTACATAATCACCTTTAATTACATTGATTTCAGTAGCACACTTAAACCATGTGCAGTCTTTAAATAGTCCATTTGTGCTTTGACATTCATATTCTACAGCGGTAATACAACCTAGGAACTTACACTGCTCAACAAGTATTTTCCCTGTATCCTGATTATTGTTGCTAATATCTAAAGCGTTGTTATCTTGAAAGCTAAAACCTTTCATCTGAAATCTAAAAAATGAATTGGCAATGCTTCCATCGAATGCAAAATGACTTGCACCGCAAATAATTATTGCATCATCACCTTTATAATTTAAATACGAGCCTAAGCTTACTGGTAGCGTTTCAAAATTATAAACCCCCTTTGGATAAAACACTTTCATTACAGTCTTATCGCCCAGACCAACAAAAGTACCGGATTGAGTTGCTGCTGCTGCAAAATCTTCAGCAGCTTGGCAGGCTGGTTGGTCATCAAAAGCGGCACCTATAGCTTTTGCGCCAAATTCTCTAGTATTTACCGGGCTAGTAACTATCAGCACAAAACTAATTAAAGCATTTGCTGTACTAACAATAACGTTTGCGCCTTGGGTTGATCCAGTTGGTAAAGGCGTAACGCTTGAAGTTAGAACAGTATTATAGTCAGCGCCGCCACCGTTGCCGGTCGAGAATTCTTTTGTTGTGCCTTTATCGCCAACCCTTAAGTGCTTGCTGGCCGTCATTTCTGCGACAGTATCAAATGTATTTCTTGTACCGTTATCAATGATTACAGTCTCAATTCTTGCAGCACTTTCAATCTTATATATTCCAGCCTCAACCCAAAACTCTAGCACGCCATTTGAATCTGTGACCGCTCCAGGCTGAGTTATTGGAGATGCACCTGCACTATCGCTATAAATGACAGCTAAAGAATCATCCAGCTCAACTCTTACCTCAACATCTTGAGCAGGCACCGCGTTAATCGTTGGATCTGAATCCTTTAATGCTGTGAATGAATAATTAACTAAACTCATGATACCAATCCTATGATTTGTTCCGAGTTATTCCCGGCTATAATTGTTACTGTATTTCCGTTTTTATTGATTGCAGCACCTGCAGCGCCGCCACTTGCATCTGGAGTATTTGCGCCTGCCTCAGCTAGTGCGCCGCCACCACCACCAGGTGAACCTTTTGTACCGCCTGAGCCGTTTGTTCCTTGGGTGTTGCCGGGGCCGCTTGCTGCGCCAGCTAAACCGCCGCTACCACCAGAACAGCCTTGCCCACCGCCGCCACCATTACCGCTGACAGTTCCAGCACCTTTAAATCCACCTTCACCACCACCGCCGCCAGCAATCAAGCCAAATCCGTTATCTATTATAGCATTAGTCGTTATATTTAGGGCTAGACCTCCAGCGCTTCCGTTTGTTGGTACACCCAATACTTGGGGAGCTTCTATATCGCCACCAGTGCCACCGTTTCCACCTTTACCGAAAATAGAGCCTAGAATTATTAATTTTAGTGTTGCGCCAGCAAAAAAAGTACCTTGATCGAATGTGGAACAAATATCAACACCAGTATTTATTACAACAACATATTCGCGAGCTTCGGTTGTCGTTAATTCATCAGTCAGCAAATAATTTGTTTTATCTACACTTATAAATAGATCGGCGTCTGCCGGTACTGCAGCGACATAAGATAATCCAACAAAGTCCCATTGCTGATCTCTTGAAGATGGTCTTAAAGATATGCATTGGCAAGTGGTGACCTTATTATTTAAGCCTGCGTCCGGTATTTTGCTCGTGTTTATATTAAATATTGAGCCTAACCACATCCTACCGCCGGTCACAGTGTCGATATATCTTTGATCGACAGTACCAGAAACCTCAAGAGGAGTTTTTCCAAAACGGTTAATATTCCTTTGCACAAAATTTGTTGCTAAATTATTGTCTTCGACTGTATTTATTATCCAGTTTGAAAATAATGGTTTACCTTCAGATACCACACTTTCGTCTGCATCACCCTCCACAACTCCGTCAATAACCTGGAAGTGTTTGGAATAGTTTTCTTCGCTATTACTTTCTGTTATATCTGTTTTGTTCCAATGTATTGTTTGCCTTGTAATTTGTTTTTTAGGGTTTGGTTTAGCTTTTATTTTACCCTGCATTAAATGCTCAACTTCGTCAAAAGTAATGACAGGTGTAGCAAAATCTGGAGCTGTAACAATAACTAGCTCTTGCTCTATAATGTCGACAAACATGGATAAACCAGCCAATGCAATCAAATCATTGAGGTGCTTTTTAATCTCTTCAGGCTTAAATAAAATATTTGTTAGATTGTAATTAGCTAAATCTCCCGCTTTTAACGCAGCCCAATCAACAGTCGGGATATATGAAGTTGGTATTTTTGTATGGTCAGTAATCAGTTGTGTAATGATATCAATTATATTCACATCATCAAAAACAATACATTTTTGAAGTGTTTCACCTGACTTATGTTCTTTTGCTTCAGATCTAATACCTCTAACTATATCCATTGTGGTGGTGGTTGCTACCGTATAAGACATAATCTCTTTTTCTATAGCAATGTGACCAGTAGCAGAAACAGCGCCGTATTCATCTGTTATAGGGCTTGTAAACGAAAGAGTTAACTGGTTACTAGTAATATCTCCAGATAGCTCGCCTTTACTTACTTCTGGCGCTACTGATTTTTTAGTCTCGACCAGTATTAATTCATCAACAAGATTAACAGACCAGTTCCCTCGATCATTTGGTGGCGTAAATGAATCAATTAAATAATTTTCAACTTGTGCATTGGCTTCTGAGTATTCAAAAGGATTGTAACCTCTGATTATTTTGCCTCTTCTGTTTATAAGATGATTTCTAGCTATCGTTTTTAAAGCATGGCTTCCATCAACCCGCCGATCATCGTAGGGCGGTGGTAAAGAAAAATGATCGCCATCGTTAAAGTCTTGGAGCTCTACCGATCCGGTTGCTCTAAATCCAATTGTTTTACCTGGATCGATTCTTGGGGGATTACTCTTTGCTTTAATTAGTCCAGGAAAATGATCAACACCAAATAGCTGTTGGTCAGAATATCGGTAAACCCTAAAATCAGTGCCTGTGAAAGCGTTGGCGTTATCGGTTGTTTTAGGTGTTGCATAGCTATCAGCCTGCAATGCAAAAGTAGCATCTAATGCAGGATCGTTTTTATCCAGATGCATTTCAAAAACTGTAAAAGCCTTTCTTCTTGCTTTTAATTTTTCAGTGTCAAAGTTCAAGCAACACCCCGAATAGTCATATTGATTGAACTTAACAATGAGCTTTCAAAGGTTGGCGCTGATGCTGTCCAATTACCATATACAGCCTGATCATTATTATTTTTATTCCACAAGAAAAATATTGGCAATCCCTTGGCATCATTAATAAAATCCTTAAATGTTGTTTCCATAAACGAAGTCTCAACGAAATTAATCTTAAATATTTCGGTCGTTCCCCGCGCCCGGACACCAGAAGGGCCGAATTGGTTAGCCTCGGTTCTACTTGTTGTCACAATGTCGTTACTAGTCCATCTGCCTGGTTGATATCCAACTGATACGTTGCGAGGGAATAATATTGATTCACCAAAATAAACCTCACCAACTTCTAGCAGTGTGTTGGAGCATGAAAATTCAAATTTAATAGTTGTTTGAACCGCCTTATCTATAATCAATAAAGCAGGTTGATTATCTTTCAATCCGCTAATAGTTGCCAAAGTACTCCCGCCCGAATCTTTAACCGTCAAAGAACACCCTGCAGTCAGCCAATTTACACCAGCCAATGCAATGTAATCCACATCCGAAAACGAACCATCAAATTGAAGTGTCGGGGCTGCGTTTGCAGGTCGCCATTTTAAGGTTGTTAATCCGTCAAAAGTTTTCTCTGCCCCAGATGTATCATGACTTGCCGTGACCGTTGCTGCAGTAGATGCAAGATTATCAAATGCAATTCTTGGATCTTTATCCGCCCCCAGCTCTGGAGTTATTGCTGTTACTACAAATACATTACTCATGATTCACCGCCAAACCTTTCAGCTTCTGCTATTCCCGCTACTATTCTTTGTGCAAATTCTACAGGTATTTGCTCGCCAGGATCTAAATTTTCTAGAGCTGCGGCAACTTCAGCTAACCCTCTAAACTCTAATACATTTGTTTGCTGTATTGGATCTTGTCTTTGGGCTTGAGATTGTTGTGCACCTCCACCAGGAAAAGAGCCACCGCCACCGCCACCACCACCGCCACCAGAACTACCAAGCTTAAGAACTGAATTTGCAGCAATAATACCTAAAGATACGCCGCGCTGAGTCTCTAATGCCGCTATAAATGGAGCTGCAGCGATACCTAGCTGGGCTGCTACATGCGCTTTAGCAACTTCTATCTGCATCCACACTTCACTTGCTGAAGCTCCTGCATCTATGGCAATTTGAGCCTTCTTGCTTTTAATTTTATCTTTTAATAATGCAGCACCGAACGCTATTATCATTCCATTTGTTTGACGATTAATGTTAGCCAATTGTTTTGCTGCTTGGATATCCATCTCTATTTTTGTATCGCTTTCATCTTTCGCTATTAACTTTCTATCTTCCGCTGCAGTTCTCTCGATATCTGTTTTCTCTAATTCAAATATTCTTTTTTGATCTAACTCTTGCAGCTCTAATTCAGCACCTAAAACCAATCTGGCTTCAGAGGTTAACTTATCGTTAGTTAGTAAAGCCTCTCTACGTTGCTCAAAATCAAGCGCTGCATCTGTTTTTGCTGTTTCCAGTGCTGCAAGGTCAGCTAAACGATTAAATTCTGTAATAGCTCGCTCTTGGTCTGCCGTGCTTGCAAATAATGATATTGCGGTGTCGTTAAACGCTCTCTGAACGGCTAACCTTTCGTTTAACTCAGCTTTAAGGCTTGCTGTTTTGAATCTCTCATTGTTGATAAATGGATCGTCTTGTTTTTCTACTTTGGGTTTGCCGGTTAACCCGCTTTGGTCTGTCGCACCGCGTAAATTAAACGCTACTCCAGCATCGAAAAGCGCGTCCCTTAGCAATAAAGCCTCTTTTCTTAGCTTTACTAGCTTCTCCTCTTCCTTCCCTATACCCGAAAACCCCAATTCTTCCCCGCTTTTCCTTGCGGCCAAAATAGCTGAGTCTAGACGGTTTACCTCAGTGACTGCATTTCTTATCTTTGCATCTAGTTGACCTCTATTTAATTTACTAAAACTTGCAGCTAGAGTTTCGACCTCTTCCGCGAGCTTCTCGGTTGGTGACTTAGCATCTTCCGCGCTTGTTGCGAAAACGGCAATTGCGCTTGCGGCTATTAAAGCGACTCCAAGAGGGCCACCTAAGAACGCTAACGCACCCCTTAATCCTGTAGCAGCTAAAGTTGATAATCTCATTGCTGTAGTTTGAGCAACTATGTTTTTTGTTGTGAAGTTAACGCCAGTATTAACAGCTTTTGTTACCGGTACGCTTGCGAGTTTTGCTGCAGTATTTTTAACTGTTTCAATAGTATTGAGTATTACGCCGGCGGTAAGCTTACTAAACCCTGTTATGGCTGCAACTAATAATACATTTGCAATCGAATCAAGGTTTTCAGATAAGAATACAATTGATTCACCAGCATTGCCCATTGATGTAGTCACAAGGTCACTTGCGCCCACAAAAGCGATCGCGTTACTTTCTGCAATTACCATTGATTGCGCCAAAGTCTCAACTGAATTAATCATTTTTTCATCAATGACACCAGCAGCCTGAGAGAATGCTGTTACCATTATTTCCGCAGTGATACCACCGGTTGCCGCAAATTCTCTTAATTCGCCAGCGGTTAACCCTAAGCTTCTCTGTAATGCCCTCATTAATTCGGGCGCACCTTCCGCGATAGAGTTAAATTCATCACCCCTCAACGCTCCAGATCCGAATGCTTGACCTAATTGGCGAATAGCGCCTGCTGATTCTGCGGCGGACTTTCCAGATATGGCGAATGACTTGCTGATGGTTTCAGTTAGTCTAATTTGTTCTTCAGTTGATAAATTAAGATTTTCAGTTGATAAAGTTAGCTGAGTGTATAAATCCGCTGTCTCGGTAAATCCAGCGCGCGACCTATTTGCGACCTCTAACAATGTAGCAGTTCTTTTTGTTAGTTGTTCTGTCGTGGTGGTGGTTTGTCTTATTTGATTTTGTAATGATGTAAATGCATCGGCATACTGAGCAACTACACGTATCTGAAGTGCTGCAGCCACAGCAATAACGGTTGTCTTAAGTTTTCCGAATGATTGGTTGGTTTTATCTGCAGCAGAGCCTAAGCCTCTCATTGAGCCGTCTAGCTTGTCAACTTTACGCTCCGCACCTCCCGAATCAACCTTAATTTTAATTGTTCGTTCCAGCGCCATTAGTTTGCTCTCTGTTTTATTTTCTTCGCTTGCTGTTCTAACCAGTAGCTATCAATTGATTCTATTACATAAAGGCTTTTATCAGGGTAATCCAAATGGCTTATCTCTTTGGATATATGTTCCTCTTGTAGTGGTCTGTGGTCTATTCTTCTCCTGTTAAGAGTTGAAAAAACATTAGATAATTGCGCTTGCCTATCGTTTAGTTTTGGATTTTCCTTATCATAATCAATGTCGAAAATTTTACAATGCGCTCTGGCTGTTTTATCGTCTTTAAACTCATCATTCCAATCTATTTTTTTTTTAGCTTTTCCACATCATCATAAGCTTGATCGTGCAGATAACATTCAAAGTTAGTTGCATGAGTAATTAAAGCTTGATTTAAGCTCAACCAGTAAGACTCAGTTAAAAACAACTGCCTGCAAGAATCTTTTGTATATTCCATTGGCTCATCGTTTTCATCGTCCGTTACATTTTCCCAGCCAACAACACCGTAATAAGCAAGCCAATTAGCAAACACTTTGTTTTCGTTAATCTCTCCAGACTTAGGGAATATGCCGTAAAGCTTCTCTCTGATTTCCTTAAATTCAGAGATGGATTCTTTTGTGCCAATTCGAGCAACGTAGAAGGTCATCTGAGCGATATGGCACGGACTACCTTTCTTGTGTTTTTCTAAGTCCTCTCTGTATAGTGTCAGCATATTGGCGGCCTACCAATCTTTGTATATCGCACAAGTGATATTTCTGGAATCTTCTTCAGCTGTAAAAGTCATTTCGGAATTCGCTACAACATTCGATCCATCTGGCATTGTATGATCAGTAATAATCGCCTGAGGGACTTCAATAACAGTATGTCTTGTTGCGCTGTGAGTGATTTCAATAGCGATAGCAACGTTAGTTCCATCATTGTATCTATCTCTCCACGCTAACGAGTCATCAATGCGGTTACGGGCATTTAATGAGCCTGATAGCGTGATGTCACCATTACCAAATTCGGCACCTTCGCAGCCTGCAGCTTGGTCTGACTGCAAGTTATTGGAGAAATCAAAACCCATTGATTTAATAGTGCAAACTGGATCTGTGTCTAAACCATCCACCCAAACTCTAACTATGTCATTAATTGCATTCAATACTTCTGATGCGTCTAAAGCGTTATCCGTTTGACCGGATATAATTGCAGTACCAGCCGTTAATGATTCAAATCTGAACGCCATAGAGCCTGCAACTATTCCTGTCTCACCAACCTCAAAACTTGCTGTGTCGATAATTCCATCAAAAGGCGTGAAATAATCAATTGAGCCAGCCTTGGAAGTATCAACCGTCCGAGTCTGGCCAGTGTAATAAGCAATCGTTGAACCAGATGTGGTTTTTCTGGTTTGAACTGTTGCCGTTGCGCCTGCTGATTCGGTTACTGAAGGGGAGGGTGAAGTTGTAAGCTCGCCAGTCGTAGCAACTGTGACTCTATAAACCCTATTAAGCCCTGCGGCTGCCATACCGCTAACGAAAATGTAATCACCAACCGACTGAGTAAACCCGGTACCAGAATCAGTAAACCCTGTTGCTGTGGCCGCTATTGTAATACCTGTAACTGTGGCGATAGCCTCAACGCCCTGGATAGCATCTTGAAGAAAGCCAATCGTTTGCTCGGTCATCTCAAATGAGACTTCACCATCATAGGTGACGGAATCTTTGATATTTGAGCGCGCCTGCCGATTGGTCTTTACTTCGGTTGATTGAACATAAGAAGTGGTCTTTCTAGACTTACCCTCTGTCCTACGAAATTCATCAAAGGCTGGTGAGCCGTCAATCGCGCCTTTTGCTGTTTGTTTGGATAAATGGAGACTAATGTCATTACCATTTGCTAATCGTGCTGCCATTTTATAATCTCCTAAAATTTATATTAAATATTGCCTTCGTAGTACCCATCAATCGAGACTTGCACCATGTACCAGCTGCCATCTTCTCCAGGCTCAGTTATTAGAGCCTCCTGACAATTGACACCTAAAAACTTTTGATTCTCAAACGTTGCCGCAATCTCTTCGGCTTCTGTTAGCTGCACAAGCGTATCGTCACCAGTTGGATAAAACAAATCAACAACAAATAAAAACTCGTATCGCTTCCATAAACCACCTGCCTGCACATTATCAGCCGTTTGATTGATAACTGTCACCCTTAACCATTTGGATGCGTCCGGCGTGTCAAACGTCCTATTTGGTAGCTTAACGGTCGCAGTTGTGTGTCCAGTCGGCAAATCAGCCAGCAATCTTTCAATTAACTGCTCATGAGCATTCTTTGTACTCGGATTAGCCGCCATTTTCTAACAGTTCCAATTCTTCATTCATGCCCGGTGGTAATTTATTTTTGTACTTCTCAATCAAGGCTTTTTGATCGCAGCCTTTAATCTTTAATTCGTTAATCATCTCTAAAACTAGATGTTTATGATATTTTTCAATTAAGTCTTTCAATGGATTGCTTTTAGTTTCTTTTTTCATCTTATAGCTCGCTTAATTGCAGTTTCGACAAATTTTTTCGGCGCTTGCAGGCTGTGGCCGTTATTTAATGCGGTTATATGTTTAACGTTGTTAACTATCCAGATAGTAGGGTACTTAATAGTTTTAGCTGATTCAATGGTTGAAACGCCTTTGTTAATTGTTAATCCACCTGACCGGTCAATAGCTTCTGATTCGGTTAATATAGGGGTTGATATTGATACCTGCCAACCACCTCTAGCTTCACCTTTATCTACTGGAGTTCCTAACACGACACCATTCAATGCTTTGAGTGCTGTCCTTCTGGCCGCTTGACTAACATCTTGAGCCAACTCAACGCTAATTGATAAATCTGATGCGTTGCTCATTTTCTTCTCACTGTTAAAAAGAAAGCTGCATCATCTGCATCCTTTTCAACTAAAATAATTTGTAATTTCACGCCGTCGAATATTAAATCAACATTATCTAGCTTGGGGTCTGTCGTCCATTGGCTAGCATTTGTAAATAACAAGAAATCACCGGCTTCAATCATTTGACTATCGAACATCGAAAAGTCTAATGATAATGGTATTGCTTCGCCAACTTCAGAAGAATAGGTTTGAGGAGCGCCGAATACCGGAGCATCGGCCGTTCTCATTGTTAATGATTTTTTAAAGGCCGCAAAAGTGTCATCCATGAACTGATTTGCTAAAGTTTGGAATGTGCCTGCAGCGATACCCATTACTGTCTGACCGTTCTAGAAATGCCGCCAGAAACTAAAAGTGGTCTGAGATAATTGTCAACACGTTCAATGCGTATCGTTTCCCAGCTTCCACTATCGAAATATTCAACCTCTAATTGTCCTAATCTTGACTTTTTAACATTACTTTCTTTTTTGTTAACTAGTAAAGCAAATGCTTTTGCAGCAATTCCACCCTCCATTTGAGCGTTTTTAAGCTCGGTCGGTATAGCGTCACTATCAAGCAAAACACTTCTAATATAGACGTTTTCACGAGGGTAAATATTTTCTTGATCGTCGAGCGTCCTTGTACCGCGCATATTTCTCTCGCGGTTAAAAAGATAGTCCATTGATTTAATAAGCTCAATCTTCCTTGCTGTAGCAGTCGAGCCGATAGTTAAACCGCGATCAGCAGCGTATGATACATATTCATTGTCAGTGACATAAGAATTTGCACCTGATATTCCCGCTCCTGTTTCGATAACTAAGCTCATAATTATTTTTTAGCAGGCTCTTTTTTGGTTTTTACTTCTTTCTTAGCTTTAGGCTCATACAGTAAATGATTATCGTCGTCAAAATCTGACTCATTGATAATCATAAAGCCCTGCTCGTTATCACATGCAACTTTTACTGTTGGACAGCTCATATATCACCTTTTAAATTAAAGAGGCTATTACACCCCTTATTGATTAGCCAAGTAAAATACTTGTATGTTCAGGCTTGATGTTCTCAAAGCCCCATGCAATTGCAATCTCATATCGAACCTTACGATAACCAGGATAGATAGATACTTCAAAGCTCAATCCCGAACGATCATCTTGAATGATCATTCTATCAAGTGCCATATCACCTTCTTCAGGTAATGCAGGAGCGCGAGTAACTAAGTGTAATGCACTTCGAGAGAAAGCCATGTTAGAAGTAAAGTCACCGCCAATAGTCATAGCTGTTGCACTAGCTGCGATTGCCACCTTGAGTCCTGGAGCCGCTAACGTGATAGGGCCAGCAGCAACGGCACCAGTTTTAACCACATACTTGTTAGTATCACCGGCAAACGTTACAACGTCACCAGCAAGCACCGTACCAGTACCAGTGATCAACGTAATAACCGTTGCGCCGACAGCATAACCGGCGGTATCAGTGGTATAAGCAGATCCTGTACCATTTGTAACAACTGCGGCCTTGGCAGATTCACGAATAGCAAAACCATGAACATCAAGCAAGACACCTTGACGCAATAAAGAATCGTCATTTGCCTCATTCGCTTTAGTTAGCTGAGTCAAAGTACGCATCTTAGCGCCAGCAGTTGAATCGATAACTAATTGCAAGTCGCTTAATGGTGCGCCGTTGTCAGATAAAATCTTTCTCACTTCTGCAGTCTGACTTAAATTAGACGCAAATGGAGTAGTCCCAGCAGTACCGAAAGCGCGTGATGTCTTTTTGTAAAGAGTCGCAATGTCGGTTTCTACTTCATTAGTAAGTGCGCGCATTGCTTGAGCCATCATACCGGCTTGAATAGTTAAATGACCGGGGCCATTACTTAAGCCTCTTTGCTGCTCACCAACCCATCCGAACTCTGCAGCTCTAGATTTGGTAATGGTGATAGGGACATTTGTAATAACTTGTCCAGTTGGTTCTGGAGTAGTCATTGCGGGCGTAATATCTGCAACATTAGCCGCAGGTGAGATAGGCACTCGTACAGCCTCATCAACTGCCGCGCGTCCATCAGTAGCGTTTAAAGTAACGGCAGAGATAAAACCAACCTGCTCGCGTGATACGACATCAAGTGCCGCGTATAGATCTGGAATTAGATCCGTTAGTGTTTGGTCAGCCATTGTATATTACCTTTAATTAAGTATTTTTGTGCCCTTTCGTGCGACTGCATTTTTTTCATGCTGTGGAAGCTCGTCGAAAGCTTTGCGAGACATTGTATTGCCATCACCGCCACTTTTTCCGCCTTTTCCACCATAACCGCCTTTAGAGCCTGGAAATTTAGCGTAGTGCTTTAGTTCGGGGTCTTTATTTAAAACTTCAATTACCCGATCCATGTCACTATCTACCGCGTCGCCACTGGCATTAGTAAATACTGACTTACCATCAACGTTCTTAATGTGATTCATCATTAGCAACTTGCTGAATGAACCCACTAATTCTGATGGGACGTACTGCCCAGCAATTTTAGTTGCTAGCTGAAGGTTTTCTTTCTCTACTAGAGAATCTTGTAAACCTGTAAAGCTTTTTTCTAATTCTGTGTAGCTATCAGATAACGACTTGTTTTTATCGGCCGCTTGCTGTAATTCTAATTCATGTAATTCCGATAGCTTTCCACTATCCTTTAATTCTAATTTTTGCTTTTCTAAAGCCGCAGCTTGAGCCGCTTTAGCGGTTTTAGTTGCTTCGTCGCGCTTTAAATTAATGTCCGCTTTAAACGTTTCAAAATCTTTCGTTAATGTGCTTAACTGCCCTTGATGTCGAAATCCTACTTTTTTCGACTCCGCCAAATCCGAATGCATCCATACTTTTTTGTTATCCTGTTCAAACTCCACGAAATCCTTTTCTTCGCCTTTTGGAATGTCGGCTTCATTATCGAACTGTAATTGCATTATGTTAGACCCTAACTTATTGCTTGCACTGACCAACATGGTCACATAGTGCTTTAGGCTAATATTGTATCAAATTAACCAGATATTAGTCAATTCCACCACCAATATCAGCCCTGTTTAATAATTCTTCAGCTTCAACGGTCAAAACCCCACCTTTTTCAAGCTGCCTTAACGCTTCTTGCTTGTCGATTAGAGCAAACATAAAGTGCTCTCTAATTTCTTTCTGCTCTTCTGCTGTGAGCTTGATTTTATTAAACTCTTTGTTGAGGTTAATTTCTATCTCAGGAATCTCGGTATTTGTTGACATAAATGAAAAGCACCAGCCAATAACCCTAATATAAGACTCCTCAATTGATGATTGTATGTTAATTAATGCGCTTAACTCTTCAGCACTACGAAGCTTTGCGACACCCACAGCTTCATCTTTTGGGTCTGATGTATCGAACCTGGCTCCGAGCGCTTTTGCTTCCTTTTGGTTTTCTTCAAGGTATTTAAACATTGCATTACTATCGGCGTCCCATTGTAAATAACCTATTTCAGAATCTTTGGGTAAGGGGATATGAGACATTGAACCAACAGCTATATGGTCATGGCCGGTCATTTCTTTATAAACTTCAAAGGAATGCTCTGTCCAATTGCTCGACCATGATGTAGGTTGTGCGTTTTGATGTATCGCTTCTTTTAAATCCGCGTTCACCTGGTACCGAGCAATAGCTTTTAAGCAAATAGGGTATAAAATACCTAATGCTTTTGGTATTGAGGATGATTTTTGCTTCTGATCAATAACGATTTCAAAAGGAATTGAGCTTAACCGGCCTTGATTGTTTTCTGGATAAAGAAGGTCGCTTACTGTTTCGTTGCCTTTTTCATCTTTCAATATTTGCTGCTGGTAATATTCGCCATTCTCATCAAGTGCTAGCACTAATTGATTATCTACAGTAGTTCTTTTAAATGTAGTTTTATCGATTTCGCTAACTTGCTCAGAAAGCTTTACAAACGTTAATTGGTTTTGATTGTTAACAACGCCATAATCCCAATCAACTATCGACTCTCTTGGGTAGTGTTTAATTGTTGCTTTAATATCGAGGACTTTTGCTTGTGCAATTGTTAACTGTGGTTCTTCATCGTTAATATCAACCTGAGTTAATCCGTTAAAATCAACCAGAAGTCCATGAAATTTAACTTCTAATAAATTTGCTTGAGTTATTTCAATTGACTCAGCTAACGATAAATTATCGCCGTCTGAGTTAGTAAGAAGGTATTCTAATTCGTTTGGTATTTCTGCAAAGTCTGGTGCTACTGAATTGAGCGCACCTAAATACCCGCTTTCTGTGCGAGCAGGGAAGCTATCGTACTCAGCGCGGTCTTTGTATGACTTGTATCTATTTATTGCGTCTTGTTTATCTTGGCCTTGCAGGACGGTTGGATCGACTGGATTGGGTAAGTATATTTTAGACCTATCGCCATTCTTAACGGCGTTTGATCCTTCAATAGCATCTCGAACGGTTTTTACTTCGTCAATCGTCTGATCATAGTCAGGATGATGCAGATTCATTATATCATTATGAGTATGAGGCATTTGACAGTCCGGTAATTATTTAGTCAATTTTACCGCTTTTTAATCAAATGCACAAATTTTTGGTTAAATAGGCGAAACTCCCAACTCTTCCAAGGTTAAAGTGCGGCCTGTTATATCAGTGAATCTTTTGACGCTGAATTTTTTATTGATAAATAAGTCCGCTCTGGTTTTGCCAAGGGTTGAAACTATAAACGCATTCGGTTGACGTCTTAGGAAGTCATCCGTGGTCGTATCTGCAGCCACTTGTTTGATGCCGTACACATCTAAATCACGCTTACCTCTAAATTTGATCTTGAAGTCATCTACATCATTAGATTTACCACCGATAGCTGGTTTTGTGCCTTCAAGCGGATCATCGCCAACCAAGCGCACAATATAAACGCTCCTTTCGTTAAAGTGAAAGGGTAACCTAGGGTAAGAGTTATCGGTTATATCCCACTCTTGGAGATTTCTCGACATGCAGATAAAAGTTGTTCGGTTATCTAATGTGGCAATTAAAATCCTACCTTGAATAATATCTGTATTGGCCGCGTACATTCTATCTCGTGCGCCGTTTGAAAAGTGACTAACTCCGGTTCTCACTAAAGCCTCAGATTGCGCCCTGGTAATACCGTTTAATATTCCGCCTTCATATTGCTTGGTTGATCGGTTAAATATACCTCTGATATTCTGACCAATTTGGTCATTTGATAGGTTGGACGTATATCCAGACCAGATTGCACCATTGACCTGTCTGGTTGCTGCGTCTACGTTATCTCTCAGGAATTTAACCCATGTGCCAGCCTTGGTATTTTTGCCAGATGTAACCACCATAACAGACTGCGCAATATGGCCTAATAGTATTGAATCGGCGGGGATTGATAATGTCACGCCTAGAATCTCACCGTACACACCAGCAACATGCTTTGCATCCAATACCGCCATCTCGTTCATTTGAGAGGTTATATTATCCCACATACCAGTCCACGCTTTTGACATTTCAGCGTTAACAGCTCTTGTTACTATTCGGCGCTCACTCAACGTAAGGCTTTCGGCTGAACCAAATTCATTTAATAATGATGGGATTTTGCGAGAGAATGATTGTATTGTGCCGTCAACATCTTGATTCACAAGGAAGCTTGCAAACCTGTGAAGGAATATTTCCCTGCGTAGAATCGAGTCTGCAATTGTTTCGTGTGACATACTTTAACTCAATAGGTTGGATGAGTTATTGTATCATGATTATTTTGTTAAATTATTAAAAGCCCTTTTAAAGAAACCTACTAATCCGATACCTTTATACTGCTTAGGTTTTATTTGCGAAATCTTCCCATGCAGATAAGCGTCAAACCCATAATATTCTACGGCCACTTTAATCGCTGATCCATTATAAAACCTTACTGTTAATTTATTATCCGATTTGGTTATGGTCATAACCTCATCTCTCACGCAGTCAAATCTCTTTTGGCATAATATAACTCTATTATTAAAAGGGATTAAACAGGTGTCACCATTACATTCATCAACAACACAATACTCTTTTAAGTCTTCAAAGTTCATTGTATATTTGCCTTGATATGAGTTGCTATCTCGTTAGCTATAAAATCAAAAGGTATAAAACTAAGGCCTTCTCGGCTAATCGAATATCCAGCTTCTATATTTTGGCTATAAGGGTGAGTAAATCCAGACCTGAAATGAATCATTCTATCAAAATCATTATCTTTTAATGCTGATTCTAACTTAAACATATCGATATGCTTAATATTAATAACCTGCTCAGGCATAGAACCATTGCAAACTCTCACACAACTTAAGGTGGGTCGAGCTGCGTATTCAGGATAATAATCACCGTGCCTAGGCTCAAAACATATTGAATTAGGGCTTATCTGCATAGCTATCTGAACTATTGTTTTTGCAATTGATGTGTCGCACTTACTATCAACTAATTGCTGTTCAAGTTCAGCAATTTTAGCCCTTGCTTTGCGTTTTTGCTGTCTGCCATATCTTCTACTCATTATCAAGCTCCCGCCTCTTAGTCAACCTAACAGGCAAAACACCTTTAGGCATAATCCACATCCAATAAATATTGCAATCGTCGACTAAATCACTCTCGGCCGGATAGTATTCGACAGCTACGGTTTCAGCACCAAATAACTCGTTTTTGATACTCTGCATCTCCCGCCAGTGATTAGGTATAGGCTTGTCATCGTGACGCTGAACCATGGCACAAATAGCCTCGACATCGTTGGTCATCTTTGCGTTATTATCTACCATGACGGTATAGCGATTATTGCCGTAAGCAGCCGACATCCATTCGGGCGCATTTCTGCCGGTCAAATCTATTTTATGAAACTTACCTTTTGGCTTTTTAAGCATTCTTCTGGCTTTTGATTTTTCTGCTCTTGCTCTACTCATTTTCATCATCCTTTGTGGTCAATTCCACTTGGCAAACACCCAATACATCTCTTATAAATTTCATAATAGAATTTCTCGCCAGTTAAGAAGCTTAAACTTTGCCGCCTCTAAATTCATTCTTTCAACTATCGGTTTTAGCTTTCCAATAGTCTCAGTTTCAACCTTTAATAACAAAGTGTCTGGAGTTATACCTTTATGGGTTGAATATTTATAACCTTCTTTATCCAGTGTTTTTTGAAATATTTGCAACTTCCAATCATCGATTACTATTGCAGCTGTTTTCATTATGAGCCTACTTTTTCGTTAGTGCCATCCCAATGAAACTCATCAAGTGGCAAGTGCTCTCGACAACCAACACAGAAAGTACCACTATAAAACTTCGGATCCCTTGCATATGTTTCAGCAATAGACAAGTTCATCGTGGTTAATGCGCCGCACTCATCATGAACGTAAGACCTTCTGACTGGCCGAATAAATCCCTTCGATCTTTCATCTTCAGTTAAAACAACGTATGCTTTTTGTTGTCCGGTTTCACTGTTAATTTCTCTATGGTCTGCTGTAACATCAGATCCATCAACTAAACATTTTTTATCTGCACTCATTTCAAATCATCCTCTAAAAATTTAATTAAAAGCCAATCGGCTACCTTCTGCTCGTACTCTTTAACTGTCAGGTGCGATAGATGCCACATACCGCAACGCCTGCACTCATAAGCTGATTTAAGCCTACGTGTGCCGCCCCTCTGTTTCTTAAGTGCTGCTTTGGCCTGCTTTCTAGTAGTCCATCTATGCTTGAAGCATGAGCCCATGTAGAGCTTACCTGTGGGGGATTTTTTAAGCATTATCTTTCCATTAATCCGTGACCCCTCCATGCAAGTTGATCATGATTAAGCGCCTTGACTTTACGAACTTCAGTCCATCCAATACGAATAAAACCAAAAGGAAGGTGGATTTCAATGTTGGGTTTGGTTGGACAAATATGAAAGCCAAAGCTAATACAGTCCCAACCAACAAACCAAAAATAAGCTATAAATTGTTTTTTCATTTCGACACCCCATTATTTAATATTAAAAAATCCAACTATTTTGAGAATGCATTAATACACTCTTCGTCCATAACCCTGTCATAGACGTTTTGAACTCGCAAAACATATTTAATATGCGATTGCTCAGTATCTTGATTGACGATTAGCGACTTAATCTCGTAGCCTTTACGCCTTAGTCTGGCGATAATCTCACCTAGCCCGAACACATGGAGGTATTGAGCGGCGAATAGCTTATTCATGCCGTGACGACCTGCGATTTTTAGGATCCTTAAGATTTCCTGCTGTTGGTTCATTTTTCTATTCCTTTTGGTTAAATATCATCGTGACAGTTTTGCTCGCAAAATTCACAACAAGTACAAAGAGATTCTTGATCATCATCAACGTCTGACTTCATCGGACAGGTATGTTCGTCAGTATCATTATCATCACAAGTACATTCGTCACTCACGACTCACCCCACTTAATAAACTCTGAAACACTAACGCAAAAAATATTAGCCATATCATTTTGACAGCTATTACTCGGTATTGAATACCCGTTACACCACGAACTCACTGTCTCACGCCTCTTACCTAGAGACTTAGCCAATTCTTCTTGATTCATTTTTTTCTTCGCTAGACCCATTCTAACGCTCGCTGATAAATCCATAAATATTCTCTGATTGCTAACTTATTGCCATATTAACCCCCAACACAGTGTTAGGTCAAGGCGAAATTTAACTTTACACTATTCGCAATATCGTTTATTATTTAATTTCAATGCGCAGATAGCTTAGTATTTGCTGAAAGCATCGTCTACATTGAGTCCTCGGTTCAAGTCCGAGTCTGCGCGCCTTTTTAATTCTGGAGATATAAATAATGACTAGTAGATTCATAATAACCGTTGTCGAAAAAACACAAGAAATTAGAATTGAAGGGCGGGAATGGAAAGTGGGTGCGGGAGATGCGCCAGAAGATTGGGGTTACACGCCTGAAATAGAGAAATTCATTGATGTGAATCGTGAAGTGTTTAAGCAAAATGTCGATGAGTTAGATTTAGCAGAAGTAATTAAAGCCGTTAATGGTATTTAACTTGGTGGATGATTATGAGCAAAGAATTAATTAAAGAAACACGCGATTATGAGAGCTTTGACTGTCATAGTGATGCTGGTACAGGTCTTAAGATTGAGTGTCCTAATTGCCGTGAAGAAGTTAGATTTGCAACTTATCAGTGGTGGGCATCAGAGTGTTCATGCGGTCAATGGGATTTGAAGGCGGTTTTAGATGCCACCAATAAGGGGTAGTGAGTAATGATTAAATACAGTTCAGTAGGCCGTATTGTTAGAGTCGAGCACGATATATTTAGCGTTATTTTTATACAGTTTTGCGAACTATCAGAAGGTAGTGATTTATTCTACGGCAATACCGCTGAATCAATGGGTGTCCATACTTTAGAGATCAACTACAACCAAGAGCTATTAGAGAAGGAGTATCTTTGTGACTTTACTAGAAATGATTGAAGAGTGGCGCAAGGGTTGCTCAGACGCGTCTAATCCTGCTTGCTGCCATGATTGCACTAATGGTTTAATTGATGCTATGGAAAGTAATCTAAATAAGCAAGCTTCGATTAAGAAGCTGCAATCTGAGTTTGAGGTTGAGTTATTTAAAATCAAGCAGGACAACTATGGTTTTGCTGCTTTAGCGTTATCTGTAGTATGTGGAGCAAAATACGCGTCTAAATTAAGCGCATTACGTGAATCGATGCAGAAAGAAATTAAATTTGATTTCAACTACCCTCAAAACTACCCTGAATGCCTTGACCGTATTGTTGATGCTGGAATGAAAGCTGCAGAAGCTAAAATCTTAGAGTTCAAGGAGCTTGACAGGGTTGAAAGAGAAATGAAATCCATATTAGTTACTGTTGGTAATGCGCATAAATATTGCGGTAGTGGAGGTCAAGGCGGTAATGGTATCGACGACTTGCATCCGGGCGACAGCATGCAAGCAAAACCTAAATTTATTAGGCATAAGTAGTTAAAAGTGTTTGATTCGTGGTGGCATTGACGGCTGTCTTGTCAATGACGTTACGCGATACCTAAACGCATCATAATCATGATCTTCTGCATCCGTATCGATATCCTCTGGATTCTTTGAGTCTCTTGGCAAAACAGGCAATCTTGATATAATTCCTCTGCAATGCTCCATAAAATACACCGCTGGGCGCTCACCTACGCCGCTCTGACTCTCTTTAGCTTCAATGGCAGCCTCTAGCATCTCGCAGATTAAAGCAGCGCCAGCAACACGGCTACCCGGCCTTTTATCTGCTTTCTCCCATCTAACGCCTTGAGCCTCCATTTTATCAGCTAAAGATATACTTTCGTCGTTATCATTGAAAATTGAGCTATCTGCAGCACCCTCCCAAACTCTTGAGCTAATAAGTCCAGGGACAATATTTAATTGACCTTTTATTTTGAAAGGTTCGGGGGTGTCTTTACCCTCCAACCTACCGTCAACCCATTTAACAGCCTTAGCCACATTTGAAGCAGACATTTTTAATCCGGTGTTTATTAAGTCGGGTTCACATCCATAATACTCACCTATACAAATAACAGAGCCTTTTGCGGGAGTCCATTCCTTGCCTTCTATCTCTACGCTGCATCCATCTGCCTCTGCAAACCATAAATTACTGAACGGCTTAGATTCTCCCCAATCATGAGAGCGGTCAACGTGCCACGATTCAGGTATATCAAACGACTTTACAACATGAATAGCAGGGTTCCATAAGTGATCAAACCGCCCGCCACTTGTCACATCCCACGAACCATAAACCCACGCTTTCTTTTTGTTAGGATCTTTAATGTTCATTAAAAAAGCTAAATAAATCGGATCAATAAACTTATTCTCTTTCCATGAGCCGTGAATAGCGACGCGAGTTATCAGTACATCATCTTCTTTGTCTGTAATTGGATTAGGCACTTTGGTGATTATTCGATTAACTGTGCCTCTTGGAACTGGATCAATAAATCGCTTCTTTACCCATGAATGACCCACGCCAAAAGGGTTTGTGGTTGAAAAGCACATTAATGGTATTGGCGGTAAAAGTGTTCCGTCTTCTTTAGGGTAATCTTTTGGTCTGAATGATGTCCTCATACAACTGAACATTGATTCGTAAAACTCATCGTCTGGACGCTTAGTTAGCTCATTATGTCCTATAAATGGATATTCCTGTCCGTGATAATTCCAGTATCCAGCAGCCCTTTCCTCATATCTAAAAAGCAATTCTTCACCCGATGGCCAAACCCACTTTAATTCTGATGGCGATGACAGAAACCTTGCTCCATCGTTAAATCTTGAAAATAGCTTTTTTGATTGAGAAATTATGTCATCTAAATTCTTGTATTTAACATCAAATATCACGCCTTTCCAGAATGCGCCATAACCCATACCAACATAAGCCCTGAACTTCATAAGCTGAGTCGCTGTCTTCATACTTCCGCGAGTGCCCTCAAACAGGATTTCATTGCAGGGGCATGATAGGGATAGGGACTGGCCGCCCTTTTGCGGCTCAAAGGCTATTTTAGGCATTATTCAACATTGAATCTTGTTGTTTTTGCGCCACTTCTTCCCAGCCTTCTACGCTATCTGCAGTTGGCATAGGCATAATACTTTGTTGTCCTGGGTTTTTATTATCTATTTCAACTCTTTCACGCCATGTTTTTGCTTGGCGGTTATTAAGCCAGTATTTGATTGATATAGGGCAGGGAGGATAGTTTTTTGTGTATTCTTTTTCGTCTGATATTTTGCCTTCATGAGTTGCAAATTTAGTATCTTTGCATGAATATCCTGTGGCTTTTTGGTATAAACTTGCGACCACATCTGCATCCGCAAGGTCTTTACCTGCCTTTAAGGACTGTAAAAAGTCTTTATGTGCATGCTTCCAGTTATTGAGGGTTTTCTCTGTAACTTCAAAGAAATCAGCTAATTGAATGTCTGTATATCCGAGCAAGCATAATTTTCTAGCTTGTTCGTTATATTGTTTTTTATATTTTGTTGGTGCGCCACCTACATCTTTAGGCTCTGCTTTATTTTTGGTCTTTGACATTTAATCGACTCGATTTTAATAGTCTGGCAACTTGCCAATAACTTATATTAACATAATCGGTTAAATAGTAGAAATGTGTTTATTTGATTGCTCTACGCTTAGGTGTGGTTTTCTTTGGAATTGGCTTTTTCTTGGATCTTTTCTTGCCGGTATGTTTTGGCATTAGCAACCATCCTCAATATCAAAAGTAGTTTCATCGCCTATTGTGATTGTATCGGGCGTTGTGGCTGTATCGGTTCTTATTCCACATACACGCCACTTACCCGCTTTTGTGAAATCGGTTACTAATACGTTAAATTCCATGTACTCATTTGCTAAAAGTGCGCCTGATACGACTGCAGGGACTGTTACTCTTGGGTTTGATATGGTTGTCTCAACACCATCTGGATCAGTGAAGTTTAAATCTAATGAAGTATTAGCCGAAATATCAATACCTACCGCATACTGGAATAATTCGTTTGATTCTCCGACTTTTAAAGACATAATTACTCCATTGAGCCTGTAACAGTGACGCCAGTTGTATCCATAGCTGATTGTACAGTAGTTTTAGTTGTCATGCTTGATAATGCTGTTATTCCGGTTGTGTCCATAGTGCCAACGACAACAAAAGTTTGGCCTGTAAAAATAAACGGTGTTTTACCAGAGAATGAACCATAAAGGCTTCTTGCTATTCCAATTAATCCCTGTCTTGTTTTAATTGCCATTATAAGATTACAAACGTATCGCCGTTGCTCGGGGCTTCGGTTGTTGCTGTATAAGTTAGTTTTTTGGCTGTGCCGTCATAATCTGTTATATCCGTTCCTTGACCGTTTAACACGCCTGAAGTCCACTTAATAATTAACCCGTTATAGTGGTCGTCTGTTGCTTCAGTTAAGTCTGTTGTCATTTCTGTTGTCGATAAGGTGCCGGTAATTGCTGCACCTGGCGTTATTGCTAAAGCTGATTTTTGTAAGTTAGTCGCTGCAGTTGTATTGCCGTCTATCTGGTCGGTGTTGGCAGTAACTCTATTTGTTATTGTTGAAACTGTTGGTATGACTGCCCCAATATGCGTTGTATTTGCCAATATTACGGGGCTGGCCGGTATCATTACATAACCTGATGTTGAGTCAGGAGTTACGCCCCACGCCTTATCTAATGTTGCAATTTTAGTTGTACCATCGTAATCAATCACTATTCCCGCCTGATCGTCACCCGTACCAGACCGAATAAAAACAATCTGACCCACATAAACATCATCTATTGAGCTTGCTAGCGTATTGAGGGTAATTGTTGTTGATGTGCCTGCCTGAGCGTTTCCTTCATTAACATGCTCCCTACCTGCATTTGTCGTAATAGTGAATACTGAAGTGGCGTCTGGTGTTACTTTCCAGTTCCTATCAACAGTGGCGACTTTAGTCGCCCCCATATACTGAAGAATTAATCTCGATTGACCGGCACCAGTCCCTGATACAATCGTCACATCTGAAGGGTCATAAGTACCATCAACTGATGATGCTCCGGTTGACAGTGTTATTGTATTTGTCGAGCCGGCTTGAGCGGTATCTGTGAAGATTACAACCGAATCAATAACATCTCTAACGCGCTTTCCAGCAGAATTAATTATATTATGGGTTGCGCCTGTTAGCACTCTATCCCATATTGCCTTGGCTATTTCTACCATTCCAATTGACGTTGATGCAATTGCGTCTAAACCTGTCGATGATAGAGAATAACCTGTTTTATCACTGTTGGTTCCTACTGTCACACTATCAGCAGTAAAATCAAAGTATGCAGACGCCATTAGTGTTCTAGCATTAAATTGTGCGACTGATGGTGGGACTACTGTGTTAGCAGAATCTGTACCTCTCATGGTCGCAGTGTCAACGCCATCTGTTCCGCGCATAGTTGCGGTATCAACTCCGTCAGTACCCCTCATTGCTGTGGTTGGTATTGCATCAACTTTAGTTGTGTTGTCATCTGCTGTAATTGTTACGCCGCCAGTATTGGTTACTTTCCAGTCTCCTCGCTGATTGACCGTCCCACTTGAAGATGCGGCATAAATTATTTGGCCTTTTCCGCTTATACTAAATAAATCAGTACCAAGCGCATTAAGATTGCTGATTTCTATGCCTTGCTCATACCCTGGCATTGTTAAATTAACATTCGCTACAGTTGCACCTGTATCAATTTCAGGGGTTAATGCGCCTGCAATAGACGAGTGACACATTGCTAGCTCATAATCTCCGGCCGCTGAGAATGTTATTATACTATTTAACCCGCTATTTTTGGCAACGAAGGGAACTAAGGTGCACAAACCCATCTCGCAACCATCAAACTCAGGCCTTACTGCTCCCGTTCCGATACCGCTAACTACCGCACCTTGGAAATGCGCTCCCGATATCGATTGATTTCCTAGTTGCAGAGTCCAGTTATCTCCAAACAGTGAAAAGTTATCACTAGCTCCAGTTAATGCAATTGTTGATCCGTTTACAATGTGAAAGTCTGTTATACCAAGACTTGCCGAAAGAGTTAGTGCTGCAGCCCATGTTGATACAGGGTTATCTGCAACCCCATCAACGAAAGGCTCGGTGTTGGTATTTGATGCACCGGTATTAACCCATATCGACCCTCCAGCATAACCAACTGATCTTGAAGTGGATGATTTTGATACAAACACCTGATCGGTATCAAAGCTTGAGCTTGTTAATCCTGTGTTGTTAATGCGAACCTGAACCTGACCTGTAATATCAGAAACAACCATATTAGAAAACATAGTGAATGTATGCACCACATCACTTGATGAATTTGTCCCGACTAGAGTACCTAGTTGAATCCAGACTGGAGATGCGTCTGTCCCTGTATTGGCTGAAATTATAAAGCTGTCATTATTGCTATTATATACTCCAGTAAAAGTAACACTTACTGGTGCTGCATCACCACCTATATCAAATTTATAAATCGCGTCAAGCGTGCCTGCGGCATCAGTTAATTCATGACGAGTACCATCTAGCGGAACTGTAGCATCCTCATCATTAACCTCCGACCCGGTTGTTAATGTAAAGCCGTTTGGTGCAGCGATAGTTGATACATTAATAGCTGCACCGACATTTGCGATCTGACTAAGACTATCGTTGAGCGCTGAGTTACCGAACACTGAGTCGTTTACAATTGCGTAACTATCCCCTGTTTGCGCTGTTCCACCTAAATTATTGAACGTGCCGGTTAATAAAGCATCAAATGCAGTTGCGGTTAATACTGTATAAACTGATTTTACAGCTAGAGCGCCAGCAACATGAACATAAATCTCAAGCATTCCTGCGGTATCTGAATCTGTTGCGTCTAGTGTACACTGATAAACGCCATTAGATATTACAGTTGCACCACCTGAGTTTTTATTAATTAAGGTTGTTCCGCCGTGCTTTCTGATTTTAATATCAGTATTAGCAATAGTTAAACCACCTTCCTCGGTATCTCCATCGGTTGAATCTAGGAACTGACCTAAACTGATCTCTTGGCTTGCCGTTGATTGTCTTAAATATTGCATTTATCTTACGCCCTGATTTCTAAGATGATTCATTATAACAGGTATTGTAACCCCACCTACTCCAACATCCTGAAAAGCACCCATATCCCAGTTAGAACCTTTCGACACGCCAAGGCAATCAGTAGAAAATGGAAATAGCGAATCAGATGTTAAATCAGTTCCTAATGTTACCACATCGGCGTCACCGGTTGAATAATCATCATTAACCGCATCAGTGTAAGTAACCGTTTTACTTCTGTGCGCCGTATTTGGGCTTGTTGCGTCTGATGATAAATTATTGTCAGTTGTAAATGTGCCATTCGTTGAGTAATCCGTAGTGCTTCCTGTAATTATATTGTTAAATATTCTAGAGCTGGCAGCATGTGTTGACGAGGTAAAAATACCTATATCGTTGCCAGGTAAAGTATTATTATATATTGCTAAAATTGCATTGGAATTACTGCCAGTTAAATCTAAAGCTCTATGACCAAAATCATAAAATACATTATTGACCACAGCAACTAAATCTGCAACAGTTCCGGTTGATACAAATTCAAATCCTCTCTTATTTGCGCCAGCACTTCCTTCACCAATATTATTAATAGCCTGTATGGATCTTGTTGCTTTAATGCAAGTACTTCCTATATGATCTACTTTGAACTGTAACCCATCAGTAACAGTAAAAGGAATTTCTATTGAAATTAAATCTTGATAGTTTCCAGAGGTGATTTTATGATAATTACTTGCATTAAAAGCAGCCGTTCGTGACACTTGCGCTGATATTGTTACAAAATGTGTAGCGTCCACTGTCCAGCTAGCTGCATCAAAAGTAGTTGCGCCTGAATCAGCCCCACCAAAACACTGAAAATCCAAGCTAGCTGCTAATGTTATATCTCCCTGCTCAGCTGCTTCTGCTACCGTCAAGCTATTATAAGCGTGGGATCCATCGCCACTAGAATCAGTGTTAGTAGTTCCATCGCCACCCGCATCAGCCGTTGTTCTAACAAAAACATCAGTCATTATAAATCATCTTCTGTTATAACGATGAGCGTGTCTTGAGTGTCATCTTCTTCCACATTTACAATCCTTCTAACTAATACGCTTTTTAATTGCTCCCATGTGCCAGTAACCTCTTTATTATCTCTCAACTCATCCTTGATTGATTTTGGCACTAAAGAATAATCAATCGACCATCTTCGCCTTCGTATTACTCTCATATTAGCTAAATTACTAGCGTCTTTTATTTCTGAACAAAGACCAAGCTTGAGTCTTCTTAGTAATATATCTGGAGGAGCTTTATCCGGCACATCATTAATCTTAATCATTACAAGTCTAGGATGCCTGCAAGGACTACTACCCTGTAACGAAACTTCAACTATATCACCTGGTCGGTAAGTCGAACCCTCCGCAGGATCAGCTAATATTATCAGGCAAATATCCATACTTTATCCTGTAGGGTTTAAGGGCAACTTCCACTTCTTCAGTTTTATGAATATCCCAAAGATCATAACCTATAGGATCTTTAAGCACACTTCCAACCGGTTTATTTTCGTAATGTTTTATTAATGTAGTGCCACAATGCACGGCTACTTTTTTTAATTCTCCCTGGAAATCATCCGCATTTAATCTTAAATAAGTAACATCAAATAGTTTTTCTAACCTATCAAGTAAATCCCAATAAGTTACACAGAGTTTTAGTGTTTGATCAAACCCTTCAAGATTTCTGCTGAAATGAGTAGAAACCCATTGTAAAGCAGGATCTCTCATAGGAATCACGGCTTTTCCAGACTCCCACTGCAAATCTTCATATAATGCAGGCTCACTATGATACTGTCGATAATTAACCCCTAAGCTCTCCAGAAAGCCTCCGGTAAATCTAGTACCTGTATTAGGTACGCTTAGCAAAATAACAGTCATAATCTACCTAATTAATTGTTTTTGTTACTGTATTTGATGCGCTTGATTCTATATTATTTACTACTGCTGTCACGTAAAAACTGTGATTTCCAGTAGGTAAACTAACCACGTGCGTTGATTTATCGCCAGTCAGGGTTACAGGTTCATCGTTGATATAAATCCTAAATTCATCTATTTTATCTATTTTTGTGTTGTCTGTGAATTCTGTGGGCGCATCCCATGATATAACTGTTTCGTTGCTTTCTTGAGTTACATTAACTCGAATGTCAGGCTGTTGACAATAGTAAGTCCCGGCGCTTAAATTACTGGCTTTCTGTAAGCATCTGGCGTAATCAGTTGAACCAGTGACACCCTCGACTTTATTTTTATTTTCATCTAACAAGATGATTAACGGTTTGTTATATGTGTATTCAGCAAGCGCGCCAAAACTTGCAAACATTAAAGCTAAGATAATATATTTAACCATTATTTACCCTTCATTCTCTCGTTATATTCTTTATTCCGCTTTAAATATCGCGCCTTTATGATGTGCTTTACTTCATCTAGATCAGTTTTTGTGTTCTTCATTATGCGTATTTAACAATGTGTTTACTCGCTCTTGCCTTAGCTTACAGTCGTTTTGATTGCGGTAAATCTTACGGCCTACAGATTCAATCATGCGGTCTTTTGTCGTTAGGTTTTTAGTATCTAACGGCTTTGGGAATACGTTAATCTTTTCTTCATTAGTTAGCTTTTTAAAATTGCAGTTATGCGGCAAGATTAATGGATCGTGTATTTTCTTATGTTTAACAGTTGTACAGCTACTAAATATTGTCACGCCAATCAGAATCATCAAAATCTTTAATTTCTGCATCTTCTTTCGCCTCCGCTTTGATTTCGGCTTTTTTGACTGCTTTTTGAATAGTGTCTAACTCCTCATGAGCTGCGTTTTCTTCTTCGAGGTTTTCAATTTTATGCGCTTGAAATTTATTTTTAACAAAATAATACCCCAATAAGGTAAGCAAAAGACCACTGATTTTAATCCATAATCCTTTAAGCATTACTTATCATCCAGAGATTTATCAGTGGTTTCTCGTGAATACCACGCTAAAGCAGCGAAGAAAGCCAGTACATAAGGGTAGTTGCCGTTTAAAACTTCTCTTAATGTATTTGAGTACATAGTCATAAAACCCACGATAGAGGGCGCTATGGAGGTTAACCAGATAGTTTTTGATTTAAGTCTTTTCTTTAACCAGTTCATTGCCCTTCCTTTGTGCTTATAGCTCCGCCACCACCTTCAATAACAGGGTCGTGACCGTCAATTATTAATTCGTAATCGTCTCTCATATCATTCAACCTCAATATTTAAATATTCGATAGGCTCAACAAAACCATCACCTATTATACACTCAATGTGAGCGTGAGGGGTTATTGCTGTTTTGTGAGTCTTATCTGCCGGGTAAATCTTTGTTAAATCCTGCGCTATGCCAATTGGATCGCCTTTCTTTACTCTATCATGCAGGGCTACTGATGGCGCTATGTAAAATAATCGCACCTTAACGCCTTGAAAATCGGTTATCTGAACGTATCTTAAGTTTCGTTTACGTCGATGCTTTGTTTTCTTTTCGTCGCTCCAAGATGGGTTGCAGGGGCTTTGTGAGTATGGGTAGCCTATTTTTGTTACTTCACCGTCACAAAATGCAACTTCTGAATTTAGTGGTTTGTTGATTAGGTCAACACCGTTGTGATATATTTTGTTGCCTTCATCATCCTCACCTCTTGAAGCCTGCCATGCTCCGGAACCCCATGAATCTTGGCCGCGTATTTTTCTGGCAGTCACTCGTTAAGCTCCTTTTCCATTAACTTAACTTTCAATTCGTGCTCTTTTTTTTCTCTTCTGGATTTCTTTATTTGAATAATTACAAGAATGACCGACCCTATTAAGCCGATAATACCCGACATTAAGCTTATATTTGCCTCTACCCAATGGAAAAAACCGCTAACCGTTGTTAGGCTTGTCACTGTTATTGCTGTTTTGGGATGCTGAGCTATCTCTTGAACTGAGCTTATTATTAAGTTCTTCAATTTCTAATCGCCTTTTTGTTTGTTCGCAAAGCGATCTTGCTCGTATGATAATGAGGATGAAAATTGCTATGTAGGTTATTATTTCTATAAATCCCACCAGAACCACCTTTAAAGACAGTAAATAGTAAAACCGCTAAGAATAGCGATTCACATAAAAAGTTATAGATAAAGTGTTCAATATACGCATTATAGATAATCAATCCAAATAAATTCATATAAATAAGCCACACACAAGCTCTCTGTAATATTCGAATTAACCCCGTAGGTTTTGATATGGTTGATAAAAAATGAATTATTGATAAATCTATAAGTGCAGCACCTAAATAATAATCAGAGCCGACAAGGTAATAAATTTTGTTATGAAAGAATTGAAAAAAACCGCATATAGCGGCAAAAATTAAGATTGATATCCTATTTTGATCAAGGTGCAGCATACAGCTAGCACCTATAAGAAAAATTAAGACCGCAGTGTGCATCAGTTAACCTTTGGTTTTGTCTCGCCGCCATCACCTGGTTTGGGTTTGGTTTGACCTTCTCCGTTCTTCATTAAGCTACCTTTTTTAATTCACAGTTTTCAAAAGTCAAATCTATAGAGTTAACACTAGCTACAGCCAGCGCTATCTCTTTGCCACCAAATCCCCAAATATGATCTTCACCATCTTTGAGAATGAGCCAGCCGTATGTATACAGCCGTAAAGTAAACATTGTATCGACATTTTAAAACCTTGGTTGATTTGAGTCACCATTTTAACTTATTGATTGACAAAGCACAAATGAGTTAAATTGACGGCAACTACTAATTATTGAAAAGTTAGTATTTAATTTTCCCCGTAACTATTTTAATTGATCTTCTTTCCATTTTGCGCCAGCTTTAAAACCTATTTCTAGGCTAGTAATGCTGCAAGCCATAGCTACACCAGTTTTAGAGAATTCTTTTATCGCCTCTTCGACTGTTTCAGGTTTGACTCTATACTCACTTTCACACCAATCCCATAAAGGATTTATCAAAGTGTGCCATTCACCACCTTCTTGACTTTGCTGTATGACTTTACCTGCTTCAGAAGCCTGCATAACCATAATTTTTCCTGCAGTCGTACTTGTGTTAATGCTCATAAAAATTTTCCCCATTAGTTAAGTTTCTTTCGTTTTAATTTAATCGGCTTACCAACAAACCACGCTATAGCCTCTTTCTTTGCATCTTTTAAGCACTCTGCATCAAGACGGTAAACACCTCGTTCACTTGTTGATAGGTTTGTCTTAGACGCCATAAAACCGCTACAAGAAAGCCAAACAGAAAGTTTAATCATGTCGCCATTATCCGCTTTTGATGTAGCAAAACATTCAATCCAGTTCGGATCATCTTCTATTTTAATTCTTTCAAACTGCATAAAAATTTCCGGTTAAGGTTAGAGCAAGTTTTTCACAAGCTCGATGTTGGTTGGATGGGCGCTCAAACTATCACCATGTCGGTAGAAGGCTCTCTCAGTTTTAAAGCCAAACCTTTTATTCCACTTCTTTTGAATTCTGAGGTGATATTTTGTTTTAGTCATCCAAGTTTTAAGTTTGTGCTTTCTCACTGGTACTTCACAAAATACCGGTAAAAATGTATTTGATATTAGTCTGATTCCGCAAATCTGATCAGCAAAACCTCTCATTAAATGTTCTGGCATAGTTCCAATTGACATGTCAAAGTTTCCTATGATTGGCTGGTTGGAAATAACACTTCTAGCTTATCGGTCATTTCTTTGGTTTCTTTTTCCTGGATCTCCTGCCATTTCTCGGGGTCTTTAAACATCAAAAAATCATTGGGACTTACAAAAATAGTACCATCAGGAATAGCCTCGTTAGCTATTATTTTAATACCATGGATATCACCTATTGAGTTCATAATAATTTTCCCCGTAACTAATTTAAAAAATCATCAATTGCATACTTAGTCTGATCGCACTTTGTCTCTTCTCTCAACTTACCAAGAAACTCTTTAAGTTCTTTTTTGTAATCGTAGTACGCCCTTGACAATTCACCGCCCAACTTCTGATAACCATTAACCTGAAAGTTTTCACCAGTCAGACCCATTAATATATTAAGCTTTTCTTCTGTTTGCTTGCTCATAAAACTTTCCCCGTAATCATTTAGTTGATACTTTTGATAAACATTCAGCTATCACACGCCTTACATTACTTTTGTGTACAGCAATATTATCATCAATATTATAGTGATCTTTAGAATGTACATAAATTTGAATATGATTTTCAAGAGCTAAAGGCATTAATAAATTCCAATCATTAAAATTAAAGATCGTAGTGATGTGAGAGTTATAAACAACCACATCACCGCCTTTAGAGCAAACTTTCCAATCGTCACCTAGTGATGCTAATGATAGCTCAGCAAGAGCCGTATTTAATTTAAAATCGTTCATGAAAAAATTCCTATGGTTGGAGCTCTATTGTTTTATGCCAAAGACGATTCCATAGATATTCGTCGTCCTTACCTTCTTCAGTAATACATTGTCCATCCTTAACCATCGACACAAAGAGAAATTTTTCACCGTTAACGTGATAGTGATTCATGCCGCATATTGACCATTCATTTAACGGCCTTTTCTGCCATGGATTTATCATAAAATTTTCCTTATTTACCTTGCTGATCTTTAATTTGATAATATGATTGAGGTAAATCCATCCAGAATTCAACCTTTATTGGCTCACCCATACAATCATCAAACGCCCCGTCATCGTAGTGGTGACACTCAAACACATCATCATCACAACACCCAATAACATTAAAATCGTTCTGTGGTAGATCTTTATCTATGCTTACCCAACCGTTAGAACTCATTAAGTTATTTATAGCTGCCAAGATCTCATTTAATCTTGAATCATGATCGATATTCAACGCCTCACAAATCACTTCGAAATAGCCGTTATTTTTATCTAACTGCTGCAATAGATTGTTGATTCTTAAGGTTTCTTTTTGCTTTGCCTTCATCTTAAAAAGCTCCCTTTGATACTTCACCCATGGTTAATGGGTCGCTATTGATTAATCGTTTAGTTGTTGCAAGCATTTTGTTACCTAGCAGCCAATGGATTGTAGATATGTGCTCACCCTTTCTATGTGCAGCCGTGGCAAACGTTCTGCGCCCTGATTGTGAGCCTGGGTTCTCTATGCCACCTTCACGTAATAAGTCTAATATGTGGCGTTTTAGAGAGTCGGCTCGCTCCCTTCCTTTAATAGTCGTTATTGCAAAAGGCTCACCCTTTAAAGTCCTAAATAAGAATTCATTTTTATATACATTATCCATCGATTTAATGTACTTCTTTAACAGCGTGGCAATATCCTGTTTAATATGCATTATTCTGTACTCACCATTAGATGCTTTATCGCCTCGAATAGTAAAACTCTTCTTAATCATATCGCCGTTTAACACGTCTGAAATAGTTATTTTATTAAGCTCTAATATCTCGCATGGCGAACCCAAGAAGAAAGCCAACAAACATAAATCTCTTTCAGGCCATTTACTTTGCTTCTTGGTTAATTTAAATAACCATTCCTGATCTGATTTCTCGATTAACTCTGGCAAAGCCATGTATGTAAAACCTTTATTTATTAGACTATTTAATACATGAGTTAAGCTTAAACCCATCATAACCAATAGTCAAGCACTGATGGTTATTGAGTTATGGGGCATACCTTTACGCTTCATCAATACGATCTCTCGCTATATCAAAGTAATTCTCATTTAGCTCAATACCAACAAATGAGCGGCCAGTATTTTTACAGGCCACACCTGTGGTGCCGCTACCCATTGTGAAATCTAGAACGGTATCACCTTCGTTTGAGCTTGCTTCGATAAGTCTTTCAAGCAATGCTATGGGCTTCATCGTTGGGTGTAACTTACCTCGAGGGACAGGATGTTTAAAAACCGTATTTTTACAATGCTCATTAAATGTAGCGCATTTTTTCTTAGCGTATATAAAACACTCGACACCACTTAACCAAACGTGCTGGCCATTCATGGGGTTTGGGTTTGATTTCTCCCAAATGCACAATCTAGTAGTACACCTGTTTTTTACATAAAACGATCTAATGCCGCTTACCTGTTCAGTACTGCAAAAAATATAAAAGCTCCCACTGCACACTCTAATCGTTTCATTTAGAGCTTCCTCTAAATTAAATGTAATTACATCCGCCTTACCTTTATCTAAATTTCTTAACCCGTTATCAGCTCTATTAGTTACGTTATAGGGTATATCTGTTAGTACGAGATCAACACTATTATCATCAAGCTCTATCATTCTTTCGACGCAATCGCCGCGCAATAAAACCATAATACTTACCTTTTAATTTCAGTCAATAGTTATCAAAATTGATACTCTAAGCCATATACTCTATGACTTGTAGGGAATCCCGTTAAACAAAGTTTCTATCGACTTCTATTTCTTTATAAATACAATTCCAGTGAAGCTTCATATCTGAACACTTGGCAAATCTATCTTTATAATGTTTGTCTGTACCTAATGTGCCGCCGCCAGTGAAATAATTATCATAACTTTGTTTGGAATATAGATCTAAAATATTTAATTTGTGACTTTCTAACATTATCTTTACAAGTTTTTTATTTACATTTGGTAAATATCTATCGTACCAATCCCAATCAACCGACAGATCGTCAAGAACCTCAATTGTTTTCGTGTGACTCACTGATGGTGCGCCTTCAAGACTGTAATCGATTAATTGGGTACCGTTGTTTATACCGTTCTCAAAGGAAATATTAACCTCCTCATCATCACAGCCAGCAACCTCTTTTGATAGCTCTATATGATACGTATACTGAAGGCTGTGATGCTTCTCTACATCTAAACTTAAACTCCAGTTATCGCCTGTAATAAGGCAAGATTTCTCAGAGTCAAAAGCCTTATTAATTAAGGTTTCAATTTCTTTATATTCTGAATCTGAATACTTATCTATAAAATCATTCTCAAAGTCATTCATTGTCTTTTACCTGTAAGTTTTTAGTACGCTGAAGTTCTTTAAATTTACCTACAAGTCTTAATCTATTTGTCACTTGAGGCCACATAGTTTTATTTTTAAGACCATCTTTGTCAATAATCAAGCAAGCTGTTTTTGCAATGACAGATAAATCATTAAGTCTCAAGCCAAGTCTAAGCCCGTAGTAATGCTGATTAATAAAGTAATATGTGTTGTATCCGTTTGAATATTCGTGGATACCATCTTGATTTGTTTTGATCATAACTATTCGCCTATAGTTTATCGCCTGGTAGGTTAAAAACGATCGTCAATGGCGAAATTGATATAGAACCGCTAAGTCCCGACCGCCCATTAACAATAGACCTGTTTTAACCATTTATCAAACTTTATTTCATTAAATTAAAAGCTAAATCGAAACCTTTAATTTCAAGCTTTCTTTTAAGTCCAAGCTTAATCTTTTCGCTAGCACTTTTATTGTTATATTCAATTATTAAATCAATTGATTCCATTATTTCATCTATCGAATATTTAAGTCCGTCACGGTCACTTACCTTGCCAGCCTTATGTTTTGGGATTAAACCTATTGATCGATATCTAAAAAATGTTGTGTTGTGGATTTTCTTGTTTGTAGAAAGCCCTATTATTTTCGCCGCCTCCCTAGATCCAACTAATCCCACTCTAAATCTCCATCTTCAGCCTGTCGTTCCCAATCCAGATTGTCAGCGCTGCATTCTGGCTCAAGTTTTGATTTCTTACCGTTAAACCACCAGTAAGAATCAATAAAGGTACATCCGCAATCGTCACACCCCCACCACTTTGAGCCATCTATAATCATTTGCGTTAGATTGTGATTCATATCTACCTCTTTAAAAAGCCCACCCTATATAAGCGGTGGGAACAGGGGATTAAATCGAATACTGGTTATTTAAGATAATCTCTTTTGATTTTTCTACGAGCTTTTTAAACTCTTTGATACGCAAATCAATCATTTCAAACTCTTTCTGATAATCGTCTTTATTTAACCGATGCACAAAAAGCTGCTTATCCTCTGGAAATTCTGAGCAGTAGCTAACAAAATCAAGCCAGTTACGACCGGTAAACTTTAAGTTACCGATACATTGCCACTTGTAAGCAGGATCTAATGATTGGCGTTTAACGGTTGCATATTGAGTTGAGGCTATTACAGACTTAATCTCAATCACTCCATCACTATCAACTAAACCATCAGGCGAGCAGCCCACAAAGTCAGACATAAAAAAACCACCTTCCGCAACATCGCAAAAATTATCATCTTCGTACAGCATTCTTGCGATTGGCTCTTGTTCGTGGCCGCGCTGCATGTGAGCGTTTGAGTAATCGCTTGGTATTGCATTGTCTGTTATCTGCTCAATTGCGATATTAACCGCGTATTTCTTCGCTGGCTCACCGAACGCTTTACCATAACTCGCCATAACAACGCCGAGTTTAGAGCTAGTTAGTCGACCTCCACGGAGCGCAAACCACTCTTCTGTATTCTGAGCTATATCAATGAACTTAAACATTATTAATCTCGCCAATCATTAAATTTTGATCGTCTTGCGAAATATCAGCTCTAGCTAAAACCTTGTCAAAATTACCATCACGAATAAATGCTTTCTTAGCGTTATCCCATTTTTGAGGGGTGTCTTTGGTTATGACTGGTTTTTGAGTTCTGACCACTTTAGGGCTAACTCTCACGCCCCCGACAACTTCACCCATTAACCGAGCATCTCTATCAATGTAGAGTTGAATAGTCAGATTTCCCCAGTTTTCAACAAAACTACTACCCGTTAACTTACTCATTGTTTTTGAGTTAGTAGCGTTTAAAACTAACGGCTTTATACTCTCCTCGAAATAGGCGATATTAGCGTTTATTTTCTTACCTGCTACTTTGGCGTTCATCTCCTGATTAACATGGCTTACCGTAAAGATTAAGGGGCTTCCTTTCTCTAAAAACTCCTCAAGGTCTGCAACGCCCAAATGGTCGCTTTTAAATACTTTTCTATAATGCGTTTGCTTATCCACAGAAATCACTCCAAGTTAAATTACATCCGATAACGATACTGATAGCCACCGCTATTGCGAATAGAGCTACCAATATCGCTAAACTCTGCCAGTTAAAAGGTTTCTTCCACTTTGGCGCATGGTCTAATTGAAAGCTTACCTTCTTAAATTTTTGATTGCTCATAATATATAAATCCCAATTGACGCTAAAGATATGACTAAGCCCATTAAAAGCGCGATAACAGTTAGAACTAAATTACCCCAATCTTTCTCGGATTCTAGTCTTTGTTGTTTGTCAGCGTATTCCATTTCTATTGTGTTCATTATCCCGCCCTCACATTAACCGTTGATTATCAAGTGAAATACCTTCTAAACGCTGGTCTTCCGCTTCGTCCTCACACTCCGAATCTTCTTCAATATCTCTGAGAATACGCTTTATTATCTGCTTTGCGTTTGATGTGTATATTGCTTGGCACTCATAAGCCCGGTTAATTAAAGAGCTTAAATCAAAATCTTTGACCGACTCGATTAAATCAGCATGGTCGATATTTGTTATCCCATCGTGAATGCCAGTATCGACATTGCTTGAGTAGATAATGAAAGATTTGACCATTTCATCAGACCAATGTTTTATTGGTAATTCAAAGAACTCTTCTTTGACGTAATCTTGTAATTTGCTCATTTATCCCACCAGATCCATTGAAGACTCAATTGATTTCTTCAGGTTATTCATTGAAACCACTAGCTTCACTCTCTCAACTGAACTTCTACAATCATCTATTTCAATATATAACTTGTCTAACTTTGCTTGCATCCGCTTTACATCTTGCTCTATTAACCTGGTTGTTGCGTTCACTGTTATTCCCTCTTGTTTGTTATACCCTTAAAGGGCTTTACTAATCTGTATAAACTTTAATATTGAAATATCCATCTTTCATTGAGAAATCAGCATAACCAAAACATACATTAAATTGAGATATTAGCTTTTTAACATCCCATCCTTTTGGATAGTACCCTCGATAAGTCATGGAGTAATAAGCGCCAGCAAAAGTTAAATAGTCAAAAGTTCCCTTCGTTAAATCTTCCATTGTCTTTTGTTTATAATATGCGGGTCTATCACCTTTTGACGGTTGATCGTAATGCTTTGGTGCTGATTCATACTCTTCACTCGCACCATATTCAAAACTACATTCATCACATTCTAAAATCATATCAACACAATGAGAGCAAGGTGGGTGAATATGGCAAGAACAGCAACTATCGTTATCTTGCTCTTGAAAAACGCCTTTACAGTTTTTATCAGGGCATTTATCACCAATTTCATAATGCTTCATTCTCTTCACCCTTTAGTTAATCAAAATTTTATACCCAGAAAACCGCATTTAAGCGGCTTCACGAAGAATCTTAAGCACTCCCTGTGCTAACCCATCTCTAAGGCTTTCGCCCTGACTTTGCATTGTCTTGTCCTCTTGAGGTCTCAGCTATTCAAATCTAATAAGCCGCTGGTAAGGCTTTAGCACTGACTCAAACCCGTCTAATCTAATAGTACGGGCTTTTGGTTAGTTAGTGGTTAATTAACTATTTTCTTCTAAATATTCTTGCATTGAGTTTATTTGGTTTGCGTACCTCTCTTGAGAACTCATAAACTCTTGAATCTGGTTGTGTATAAGTAACTCTTTCCTTGTGGATAAAAGGTGGCTCTTAAGTGCCACGAAGAAATTATCAGAATCAACATTCACCTCTACATCTTCATTACCAATAACAACATTCATCTTAACTTGGCAATATTGGAATGTTGACCCGTTCGGCTCCCTTAATGCAGATTTAAGATTGTTAATCGCAGACTGTATTTTCGAGCGCTCCTTGTTAATAGCTTTTTTCTCTAAAGCTTCATAAAGTTTATTTAATTCCATCCTTCTTTCCCTCGTTGTTTTCGTTTGAGTCTCAAATACTACTCTTATTGAAATATATTGCAAGCCCTAAATATAATTATTTTTATATTGCTTATTCGATTGACTATATTGGCTATGTGGATTATTATACAGGAAGACTATTTAAAAAAAGGTAATAAAATGAATATAGAGAAGTCCATAAGGCGTGCTATGGCACATAAAGGTGTTAGAAAGCAGTTAGCCCTTGCCAACATTTCTGGCGTTGATGTGATGACCATATCTAATGCTATTAACAACAAGCCAACATCGTTAGCTACAGTCAAGAAAATTGCTGATGCTTTGGATTATTCTGTTAGTGAGTTTATTAAGCTGGGAGAGGAGTTGTGAGTTATCCAGAAAACAGCACAGCAAGAATTTATCAGGATTCGGATGGTAACGATATTACGCTCTATAACTTGGTTAGACTTGAGCCTGATTGGGCTGTAAGTAGAATTCAACATATGAACAAAGAAGTGTCCGGCCTTAAAGCTCAACTTGCTAACATCACTTCAGAACTTAGCGCTGCTAATGAAAATTTAGATCAAACATCTGAAGAATTGGATCAAGCTTTGACTCAACTTGCTAACTCAATACCTAAAGAGCGTATAGAGGCTTTGATTGAGCGCAATAGTAAGCTTTTATCGTATTGCACAAGCGATGATTTAATTCTTGAATGTAATTTCAAAGCTATTCTTAATGCTTTAACGCCTTTACTTATTAACCAACCTATCAACCAAGGAGAGGGATAATGTCAATTAACGATACTGCTAGAGGTGAATGCTCAGATAAATCAGCTTTAAATACTGACCCTAAATCACTTCAATCAGCAAAGATTCAGCGAGATATTGATAAATTTTTATCTAATCGCAAAAACAAAATTATTGTAATTCCTTTCGGGGTGTCGTATGCAGTCCATAAAACTTATGCAGATAAAGCAAGAGAGACGTTAAAATGAACACTCAAGACCATACAATATTAGAGCTTAAGGTTATTGATTTAGAGTGCGAGAATGAGAAACTTAAGAACACCTTAAATAAGATTGTTTCTTGGGATTCTCACACTGTAAAATTTTCGGTTGATTTTGGCAGTAATGGTGTTCGTGATTATTATAGAAGCGTTGCTGCTGAAGCGTTAAGCAAATGCTAGCTAACTTCTTCCTACATTACATATCGTTTATATCGGCCTGCTTTATCCTCTACGCCATTATAACCGATTTAGTATATGAAAGGGTAGAGTTAGCTTGTATTGACCTTATAGCGCCTTATTTTGGTGTTTTACGTGGATTATATTTAGGAGTTAGATGATGAGAAAAATTAAAATTAATGCGTACGATAAAGAGGAGTGCACAATGCTTGACGCTATGGACTTAAGTTTTTTAATGACCTTAGATCCAGTGCCTAAATCGCAAATGGATAATTTTATTTTATTACAATACTCTGGCCGCAAAGATAAAAATAATACTGAAATTTATCTTGATAGTGACATCTTCAAGTTTAAATATATGAACTCTCCAACTGAACATATCGACCTTATTGGTGTCATGACTTTTAACGACGAAGATTTAAGGGTTGAAATAGATATTTATCCTGAAACCGACGGTTATGTCTGTTTAAGTTATATCGGTAATGGTCAAATGTATGATTTTGAAATTATCGGAACCATGCAAGAAAACCCCGAATTACTAAAGGAATAAATCACAACCATTATAACAAAAATACTGAGCTTTATCTTAAATTTGTTGTTTTGGATTGTGGTTTTTATAGCGTGTTTAATTAGTTTTATATTGAGCTTGGGAGATGATGATGAATAACTTACACGAATTACTTGAACTTAAAAGCGAGAATAAGACTTTGAAGAACGTTAATAAAACTCTTAACTCACAAAACAAGGCGTTAAGATACGTTTTAGCGCAATACGAGCCAGTACCTGAGATCAACCTGGTTGACGGTGTACGAAACCATTTAATTGATGAGGCGGGATGAGATGAAAGTAGAAGATTTAGTTGTTGGGAATCACTATATAGATTCAGATTTTCCTAACGACCCTATGGTATATGTCGGCGTTAGCAAAGAAGGTGTATACCCCGGGCATCACGACTTTGACGCTATTGATGATAAATTTCATAGTGGCGCGTTATGTACTAACGAAGAGGTTGAGAAGTTTATTTATAAAGTATTAGTAGACAAACAGGAGAGTGATAGTGGATAAATTACTACCTACACCCAGGGAGGCGTGTGAAAGGTTAAAGTTTCAACTCTCTGAAGATCAAGCTTACGGTGTTATTTGTAATGTTTATAAACCCTTACTAGAGATAATTGAGAGGTTGGACGCTAAAATTAAGAGTATTGAAATTAAACTTGATAATCCAAAGGAGGTGATATAAGTGAGCATAATTCAATCGCTAATCAACAAAATAATGAATCATAGCGGCGTTCAGTGTGACGATTGCAAGAAACACTTTGCCGAGCTCACAACAATATTCACAAGTAAAATCGGCTTCAAGGATGTATGCGATAAATGCAAATTAGGCCGCGAGAATCATTATAGCAGGGGATTAAATTCGTTCCCAAGTAAAATAGAGTTTGATAAAAGGAGAGTAATTTAGTAAAATAGATTTGCTGATCGTACAGCGCCAAGTAAAACCTGATGACAAAAAGAGTCTTTAAAGCAAATTTCAGAGCCTTAGTTTTAATCGTTATCAGGTAACTAAACGCTATACGAACTGAGGTTTGCTTTAAGGACTTTTTTTTATGGCTATAGTATGGGATTAGATATCAACGTTAGGCTTCTCATGCTTAAGCCACCCTTCAAGCAATAAGTGTTTATATGTGGTGGAGTTGTAAAGTTAGAGGTTGTTACTTATCCCAACCCTCGTAGCTAAGGGCAACACTCATTAATTGAAATTGGGTATAGCTCCCCTTCATATAAACACTTCCTCAGATAGATGATATAAATATATGCGCATGTGGCGGAATTGGTAGACGCGCTTAACAGGTTAAAGTAAACGCCTGGTTAGGTGGGGTAAGTTATCTTTCTAGAATTTGCTTGCATAACCCGTGAAGGTTCGAATCCTTCCAAGCGCACCATATTTATATCATCTAGATAGTTAGTATACCAAGTGAATTCTGCTAGTTAGGAACCCTAAAATCACTAATTACGTTTGTCGTCACGCAGTATGTGATTGAAACCGCGTAGTTAACAGGATGTAGGCAGGTTACGGGGATTCACTTCTTATACTAATTAAAGTCTTATCAACAATAGTTATTCTTATTCAGCAAAATTAACATTGAATTGTAATGCCAATTAAAAAACATCGTCAGGATAGCGAGACAGTAAATACGGCTATATAAATCCTAGCAATGCTGACTGCTTGTATCTAGGTCATTTAATGGGAACCAGACTATGGTAATTAAAAGGGTAACGAGTACCAAGGTTAGTGAGTTAATGATACTTACCAGCCTATGGGAAAGGAGATAAATATATGTCAAAGAAGCGTAAATGGAAGAAAAAGTCATTTAAACGGCTACTTTCAGAGAAAGAAGCCTTATTAGCAAAATTACATAAACTTGCTAAAGCGAATAGTACTGATGATAAGGATCGAAAAGTTGCTTACTCGTTAATAAATTGGCATTTGAGAATGAATGGTTTATCGCCTAGTCAATGGGATTACGCAGACGCGATCATTAAAAGGTATGAAAACGTAAAGCTCACCCATCAAGTAGAGCAAAAACAATATCTATATGGAATATCTGATGGTGAGATGATTAAGCTAGGTATGAGCAACAACATTAAAAAACGGTTAGAGGCGCTTCAAACGTCGAACCCTAAGACTTTAAGGATAGTTTGGGAGCTTTATACTGGTAGGTGCACCAAGTTGGTCAGAAGGCTTGAGAGGAAGCTTCACAGGCGATGTAAAAAATACAGAGTTAGAGGTGAATGGTTTTCAATAAACTGCTTTGACCTAGTTAAGACCTTTAGGGGTCAAGATCAGAAAAAAGAAGAACCGTTAAGCGATAATGATATTGAATTAATAAAAGAATCTCAGAAACATTAAACACAAGGTCTAGTGACCGTTATATTTAAAATGAGGATGATAAAATGCCTAGAATAACTTTATTAGAGCAATATAAAGCTTACGAAACGATTATAGATAAAATTACTAACGATTTTGGAATGTCGTTTTTTCCTGATGGATTGCCTGAGTTTTGTTATGACATAGGTGTAAATCACCAAAAACATGAAAATGGTTACTATATAAGAAAAACAAAAGTCACTGATTTATCATATTTTTTGAAAGGTAAGAACAGAAAGCCTTATTATGAAAAAAGACCGTCAAAAGCGAGTGTTTTAAGAATAAGAAATATTAGTGAAAATTTATCATATGACGATCTAGATAAATCAAACATTCGCATTCATATGGTAGAAGGTAATAGTAGTTGGGCGTCTAGCTTTACAGATATAGAAACCGGTAAAATAACCACATCTAGAGCAGATATGGCGCTTTTATTAGATGCTAAAATACAAAATTATGTTGATAATTACAAACTTAAAGGTAATCAATTCGCCTGCGCATACTGTAGAAAAGCCGTTGATAACGATAAAAAGGTAGTGGGGACTGTTATTTCTAGGCAATACCAAAACTTTAGGAAAAACTTTGATTACTGCTCTAACAAATGCGCCAGTCATGATCAAATGGCTCATGAAGGTTAATTAGACTCAGATATAAGGATTAAAAATGACTGTATTATTTGCCAGTGACTTACATTTAGGCCACAAACTCGCTTCTAAGTTGAGGGGATTTAACTCTGTTCAGGAGCATGATGATTTTGTTATTGATAGATTGGAAGAGGTTTGTTGTAAAAGAACATTGTTATGGGTTCTAGGTGATGCCGCGTTCAACAAACAAGCTCTATTTAGGTTGAAAGAAATCAAAGGCGTTAAAAAACTGGTTAGAGGTAATCATGATCAAGAAAAACTATCTGATTATTGTGAAGTATTTGACGATGTTCACGGCTTCTTAAAGTATAAAAATATTTGGCTTAGTCATTGCCCTATTCACCCTCAAGAGATGTTTAGATGCAATGCTAATGTTCATGGTCATATTCACTTGAATGCTGCGACAACAAGTATTGGATTCCCTTATATCAATGTAAATTGGGATTTCTGGCAGAGGCCGGTAACGCTTGATGAAATTAGAGTTTTAATTAGAACCAACCCCTAACTTAAAAGGTAATAGAGATGATAGTAATGAAAACTGAAGATTGGCACGAAGATTTAGGTGATTGCTTATTTTTCCACTTTGAAAACTTTGAAGAGCCGCCGACTTGTGTTTGTGCCACTCCATTAGATAGTGTTTTTGAAGAGGGTTTCTTCACTCATTTTGTTAAAGATTTTGATTTTAACGACTTGTTTGAGCAGGTTATACAGTTTGAATTAGGCATGAAAGATGACTAACCAACCAATAGACCTAGCAACCTGTAACCGCTCTAAGGTGATTGTATGAATCAAACTATTGACATTAACTGGATGCCAGATAAAACCCCGTCATGGAATTGGGATGACTATAATTATAAGGTTGCTCCAGTGACAGCAGAAGAGGCGTCCAAATGCCAAGGTAGAATATTTAAGAATGACGCGGAAAGAAGTGAATATCAAATAGGTTTTGTGGCTGGCGCTCAATGGCAAAAGGAACAAGACAATGAAGAAAATAGATAAGCTACAGCGATACATTAAAAAGCATGGCTCAATAACCAAACTTATTGCAGCTCGTAAATTCAACGAGTTCGGATTAAAAGGTAAAATTAACCGGCTTATTCGTCGCGGCTTGAATATTGAAACCGTCATGATTGAGCGACAGGATAAGCAGGCTTATGCAAGATATACTTTGGTTGTGGTTAGTTAAGTGGCTTGTATAATTAACAAAAAATGTCCGTATTGCGGAATTGTTTATATGGGCGAACTCTATTCGCTTGTAAATGATTGCTACGTTTGTGAAGAAGTGGTGAAAAGAAACAAGCGATTACTTGAAAATAAATTAGCTAGACTAAAAATTGTTAGGCGTAAGAGTAATTGTAGAATCGTTTAAGCATACGAGACAAAATGAACTTAAAATAACTGAGGTATAGAAAATGGGTTTTTCACTGGAAATGTTTTTTGAAGAATTGCAAGAAATTTTAAATAAAGATCAAAAGGCTGCGAAAACAGTCAGACAACTAAGAAAGCTGATTGATGAAAATCAAGCTTACGCGAAGTCATGCGGCTTAATTAATTAGAGACAAAATGAACTTAAAGTGAGGTGATGAGATGAAAACCGAAATACCTGAATTTTTGCTGGAAATGTCAAACCAGATAAACACTCAAGACAATCGTATAACAGCCGATCCTATTTGGATGGTTTGTTATGACAAAGAATACCCAACTTCAGAAGATTATGCAGATCATTACCAATGGATTGATTGCGAAAACGAATACCATGTTATTTACACAAGTAATTCAGATGATGACGAAACAGAACAAATGAAGGTTTATTTATTAGAACACGATGAAGATTGGGTTGAACAATACCTCCAAAGTCAAGGATGCGAAGATATTGACGAATGTTTCAATTATTTGAGTATTGACTGCCATGATTTGCCAAAAGGAATTGAAAAAGTTTGGGTGAATAAAAAGCAAGAAATTGTAAAAGCTTGCTTAACTGAGTCCGATGCTAATTGGTTTATCAAGAGAAAGCAGCACGACTACCCGAAACTCTATACTTATGTTTACTCAATGTATTTTTGTCCGCAAATGATGGAATTAAGAAAGTGGATAATGAGTTTAACGGGTAGCTAAATCAGAGACAAAATGAATTATTAACCTGGAGAGAATGAATGAACAAAGATATATTTACGGTAACCGAGAATCATTTGAAGTTAATTAAAAGAATGAATATTTCTTATAATTCTCATTGTGAATTTGGAGCGCCAGAAATCAACCCTAAACGACCTTATGGGAATAGTTGTGTATATTTTGATATTGGTGAGATATTAGGTATAAAGCCTGAAGTTATTGATGATTGGAATGAAGGTGAATTTTCAGAGTCTCAAGAGGCTTATATGGATAAAGTCCACAAAGAAACTCAAATAGCTTTGCAGATAGCAGTTTACACTCAAAAATTTCAGATTGGGAAATATGAATCAGATCAATATAGAGACAATTGGCGTAAAGCAATTTAATTAATTTAACGCCAGTAATGGCAAGAGGTGAGAGGATGAATAAGAAAGAGTGTGATTTGGCGGCAAAGATGCTCAATCAATTATCTGATATTTTAGGTAATCGCTGTTGTAATGATTTTAACTTTCCTGACAATTGGGATTATGATGATAAGTATAAATTTGTAAAAGCGTATCATAATTATAATGGCGACCCAGAAGAATTTGACGGTGAGAACTTGCGGTTGTCTGATTTCTGTGCTGCAGGGCTACTTGCGGATAAATTAAGTAAGATGTTTGAAGTTTAACAATCTAACAACCTATTGGAGAAGTAAGATGAAAATTGAATTTATATTAAGAGAGTCAACGATTGAAGATATTATCGATAATTGGACTGCTATGGGTAATATTGATAACTCAAACGATGGCGGGTTTGTTTTTGAGAATGTTGAAGATTACACTATATTTGACGGCGGAATTATAAAATTATTCGCTAACGAAATAACCTATATTTACAATCTATCTGATTTTTATCGAATTAAGATTACTGAGTGATGCATAAATACTACACCCCAGAACTATCAGGAAGCGGACAATTTGGTATTTGTGTTAAATGCAAGAAACCTCCGACACATGAAGGTCATGATGGATGCTTAGGTACTTTGCCTGGCGGTAACATTATGAGCGCCTGTTGTGGTCATGGTGACGATAATTTTGCTTATATTCAGTATTATAGTAGGGTTATTATACGAGGCAAGGATGCTGTTTTAGAGATTGACAAGCTATTGGAGAGAATTAAATGAAAGAACAATTAAGTCTATCTTCAGAGCTCAACTATAACCCAGACTTGGATACTGATAACTTAACTGATCAGTGGTATACGCCAATAGAAATCATCAATCGAGTCAAGGATGTTTTCGGTGGTACCATTGATTTGGATCCCGCTAGTTGTGCCGCGGCTAATAAAGTGGTGGGTGCATCTGAATACTATGATGAATCAGACGATGGATTAAAGCAGGATTGGTACGGTAAAATTTT
>JQIA01000048.1_pt1 | contig 47767 bp, 45 predicted proteins | sample 811431 | NCBI WGS metagenome assembly JQIA01 (sample SAMN02998118, study PRJNA258478) | marine sediment metagenome | biome: marine; feature: seafloor; material: sediment; isolation source: oil-polluted sediment collected from 3 locations (0.5 km, 0.7 km and 0.9 km)... | place: USA: Gulf of Mexico ...
GTTGGGGTTTAAACCCCGAAGATTACTTAAGTTCTACTTCAGCACCAGCGGCTTCAAGTTTACCTTTAATTTCTTCTGCTTCAGCTTTGCTGACGCCTTCTTTGACAGCTTTGCCGCCTGCATCAACCAAGTCTTTCGCTTCTTTCAAGCCAAGACCAGTGATTGCACGTACTTCTTTAATCACGCCGATTTTCTTGTCGCCAGGTGACTTCAGAATAACGTCAAACTCGTCTTTTTCAGCAGCAGCTTCGCCACCGTCAGCAGGGCCAGCCATTACAACAGCGCCACCAGCAGCAGGCTCGATGCCATACTCGTCTTTAAGAAATGTTTTCAGTTCTTGGGCTTCCAAAAGCGTAAGGCCTACGATTTCTTCAGCAAGTTTTTTAATATCAGCCATTTGATATGTTCCAGTTCATTTTACGTTCTGTTTCCAGTGTGGTTTTATATTTCATACCCACACCCGATAATTGCAGTTTGCTTTAAGCAGCCTTCTCTTCGATCGTTTCCAAGATGGAAGCGATGTTCGAGGCAGGCGCACCAATTGATCCAGCGATGTTCGCAGCAGGTGCAGCGATACAGCCAACGATAGAAGCAATAAGCTCTTCACGTGACGGCATAGCGGCAAGTGCTTTAACACCAGCAACATCAAGTTCTATTTCGCCCATAGCACCCCCAAGGATGACAAGTTTGTCATTATCCTTGGCATAAGCTTGCGTGACTTTCGCCGCCGCAACCGGGTCCTCTGAACAAGCCAGAACAGTCATTCCATCCAGCAATCCCGCAATGCTTGCGCATGGCGTACCGTCAAGAGCGATTTTGGCGAGCTTATTTTTGGCAACACGTACAGTTCCACCTACGTCACGCATACGCGCGCGGTAGTCCTGCATTTCTGCAACTGTCAGGCCTGCGTAGTGAGACACTACAACAACACCAGAGTCCGTGAAGATTTGGCCGAGTTCTTCGACCAGGGCTTCTTTTTGGGCTCTATCCACAGTTTTTCTCCAAATTATAGAGGGTTTACACCCTCCGGCTCAGTTTTCACCAGCTGGGCCGAGGCTTTGCTGGCATCTTAGGGTCCTCACTACGGGTCCCTCCCAAAATCGCCAAACGGCTAATTTGTTCGTTCCCCATCTCAGGCAGGAATTAAGTCTTGCGACACCCACCGTCTTGGACAGTAGAAGGTTACTATTGCAACCTTCGTTTCAGACGCGCCTACAAAGGCGCGTCTAAATTCTTAATTCGCTAATGCTGCATCCACATTCAAAGTCACGCCCGGGCCCATAGTAGAGCTGACAGCGATTTTCTTCATGTATGTGCCTTTAGCACCTTCAGGTTTGGCTTTTTGCACTGCACCAACAAAGGCTTTGATGTTTTCAACCAGTTTAGCTTCATCAAATGAGGCTTTGCCAACACCAGCATGTACAACACCAGCTTTTTCAACTTTGAACTGCACTTCGCCGCCCTTAGCCGCTTCAACAGCCGCTTTGACATCCATCGTTACAGTGCCAACCTTAGGGTTTGGCATTAAGTTGCGTGGGCCCAAAACTTTACCCAAACGACCCACAACAGGCATCATGTCAGGTGTCGCAATACAACGATCAAAATCAATTGTACCGCCCTGAACGATTTCCATCAGATCTTCAGCACCAACAATATCAGCGCCAGCTGCTTTTGCTTCATCCGCTTTCGCATCACGCGCAAACACAGCTACACGCATGGTTTTGCCTGTGCCATTTGGCAGAGCAATAACACCGCGAACCATCTGGTCAGCATGGCGTGGATCCACGCCCAAAACGACAGCAATATCGATGGTCTCATCAAATTTCGCTTTTGCATTAGCTTTGATCAAGCTTACCGCTTCTTCAACTGTTACGTCTGCTTTACCAGAGAATTCAGCCCGAGCAGATGTTGTTCTTTTACCGTACTTAGCCATTACTTCACCTCAATGCCCATAGAACGCGCAGAACCCATGATGATCAGCATAGCTGCATCAATATCGTTTGCATTCAGGTCTTTCATTTTTGCTTCAGCAATTTCTTTCACTTGCTTAACAGACACAGAACCGACCACTTCACGGCCAGGCAGATTAGCACCGGACTTCAGTTTAGCAGCTTTCTTCAGCATGTAAGACGCAGGGGGCGTCTTGATGTCCATGGTAAAGGATTTATCAACATAATATGTGATAATTGTCGGGCAAGGCGCACCCGGTTCCAGTTCCTGTGTTTTAGCGTTAAACGCCTTACAGAATTCCATAATATTAATACCACGTTGTCCCAATGCGGGGCCCACGGGCGGGGATGGGTTGGCTTTACCTGCAGGAACCTGCAGTTTCATTGTGCCAGCGACTTTTTTAGCCATTACGGCCTCCTACTTTGCTCCGATCCTTTGGGCGCGTCCCATCAGATCAATTTGGTGTGGTCAGGCTTAAGTCACGCGTGACCCTTACCTCCCACAAACACCATGCTAGGTTTGTTTTGTAACCTGCATGAATTCCAGTTCGACGGGAGTTTCCCGTCCAAAAATTGATACCGTCACCTTTAGGCGTGACGCTTCGAAATCCACATCCTCGACCATGCCAGAAAAACCTTCGAACGGGCCATCTGTAACATTTACCCGCTCGCCAATTTCGAACACGATTGTAGAGCGTGGGTTTTCCGCACCCTCTTCCACTTGGTTCAAAATGCTACGCACTTCAGCATCGCGCATTGGACTTGGCTTGCCCGGTTGACCCAAAAAGCCCATGACGCGGTTGACGTTGGATACCAAATGATAATTGTGTTCAGTCATATCCATGCGGATCAGAATGTAACCCGGCATAAAGCGACGCTCAACAGTCACCTTCTTGCCCTTGCGCACCTCAATGACCTCTTCGGTCGGCACTAAAGCATCTTCGATTTGATCCTCAAGACCCTCTTGGATCACAAGCTCTTTGATTTGCTCGGCAACCTTTTTCTCATAATTTGAGAGAACACTTACCGAATACCACCGTTTAGCCATTTAGTCTGACACCTTCACGCGCGGGCAGTTTCCTGCCGAAATTCCATTTATATCAGATACTTACTGCATCCTACTGCGACAACAAAATAGCGCGCAAACCGAATCGTTGCGCGCAATCATGTGTAGAGTACTGGGCTGATACGCCCCTAACCCCTTAATTTCAAGAGGCTATATTGATTATTGCATCTAAACCTGCACGTGCTGAAATATCAACAACAGAAAAGAAAATCGCAAACAAGGTGGCCATGATGAATACCATCACTGTGGTGATGCCAGTTTCACGGCGTGACGGCCAAACAATTTTGGCCACCTCTGCACGAACTTGCTGTGCGAATTGCATGGGATTGGTACGGGCCATCAACGTATTCCTTTGTAGATCAGGAGGATTAATACCGACGATTACAGGGGAATTCAAGAGGGCGCACGCAGGGTTAAGGAATATGTGATCTGCCCTGCTCCCAAAGACCAATACACCGGCCAAATATAATCGCGTTTAAGCATGGGCAGCATCAAGATATTAAATTTCAGACAATATGAAACCGACATAGATGCCAACGATAATATACCATTTAAAAAACCGTTGGGTTTCATCGTAATAAGTCAGTGATTTTGTCGTGGGCGATAAGCAAACCAGTTATAGCGCTTTAAAGCTGTAGGTCCGGAGGGGTTGTGAAAAAGAGATAGAAATATTGATATTTTTGCGATATTGCCTGTGGTAGATATCGACTATAGGGGATTGTTTTGGGCAGAATTAAAAATCAGCAAGCGCGCGAAAACTGGATTGGCAAGACATTAGAAGCCCTGCCCCAAGGCAGTTCATTACTGGATGTGGGGGCCGGTGAATGCGCATACAAAAAACATTGCGGACATCTGGAATATCTGGCGCAGGATATTGCTCAATATGACGGCAGCGGTGACGGCAACGGGTTGCAGACCAAGGTTTGGGATACCACAGAGCTGGATTTCGTCTGTGATTTATACGAAATCCCTGAAAACCGGCGGTTTGATGTAGTGTTTTGCTCCGAAGTGCTAGAACATGTCGTTGATCCGGTACGCGCTATTGAAAAAATGGAACGGCTGGTCAAACCCGGTGGACAGATAATTTTGACGGCGCCATTTAATTCATTAACACATTTCTCACCTTATCATTATTGCACAGGCTTCTCAAAATATTTTTATCAGATCCATTTGGAACGCCTGGGCTTTGAAATTACGGAACTGACAGCTAATGGTGGGTTTTTTGACACTATGGATCAAGAAATTGGCCGTATGGCACGTGTGCGCAAACTGTATAAGGCAGGCTGGCGCGGGCCTTTGACCGTGATTTTCACCCAACTGTTGCGCTTGAACGCGCGGCTTTTGGCAGGCCAGGATGGGCCTAGAATGGCACGGCGTTCCAGTGAATTACAATGTTTTGGCTGGTTTGTTATCGCCCGAAAATCCTAGTAAGTTTAGCTCATTTTATAGGATTGAATGACATGTATATTGTCCGCCATCTACGACGCCGCCTAAAAACTCTAAAGGGTATGACCATTGTTCACGTCGGTGCACATCAAGGCCAGGAAGCGGCCCAGTATGATACCTGGGGGGCTGCCAAAGTCATATGGATTGAAGCGGACCCTGCACAGCTCTCCGGGCTTGAAAAAGCGATCGCACAGGTAAAGGCGAAACCGCGCAGTTTATTTGCCCGCATTTCTGGCGCGCCCAAAACCGAACATCAGGTGATCAACGCGCTGATCGGCGATGTGGATGGTGCCGATACTGAATTTCACCTGTTTGCGAATGAAGGCGCATCAAACTCACTATTTACAAAACACCCCGATGTGGATGCGTGTTTGGATTGGTTGAAGGAAACCGGTGAAGTGTTGCACTTAAAAATGCGCACGCTGGATGCTTTATTAATTGAAAACAATATCCGCCCTGACAGTATTTGCTTTCTAGCCATGGATATTCAAGGCGCTGAATTGATGTGCCTTAAGGGGGCCACACAAGTTTTGAAAACCTTGCATTATATGGAAATTGAAATATCCAAAACGCCAATTTATCACGGGGGCGTATTACTGGATGAATTAGAACCTTGGCTAAACCTTCGCAATTTTTATTGTAAAACATGGTTAAGGCGCAACTTTATGAATGCAGTATTTGTTCGCTAGATGATTATCGTTCCCAACCCTGTTTTGGTCCTAAGAATTACGGATCAAACCAAGGGGCAAGACCCGCTACCAGCTTATTGACGCCATAAAGAGAAAGATGCGTGTTATCGGCATATAGCGATTTACCGTTCTCAAAGATCAGGCAACCCTTTTGTGGGTCACAAAACCGATCACTTAGATCAATGGCAAATGCATTTGGGGTTTGCAAAACTGTATCTAGCAACGCGGTCACCCTATCTGCCTGACCTTTATGGAAGACATAAGGTATACGCAGGTTTTCAGGCACCCCCCCGTTGCGGAACCGTTCTGAGGCGACATGATCAACAACATTAAAATTAGGCGTGGGCAGCGGGTATATGATCAGAGTTTTCTTACCTGCGTCTGACAGGGTTTTCACAGTTGCCTGCAATTTTTGTGCTATGGCGGCAAGCCTTTTGACGTCATCCATATCGCTGGCACGGGTTGCTAGGTGAAAAAACCTGTCATCACGGATCAACGCGCCACGAAAGGTTCTGAAATCCTCGTGCAGCAAATGCTCAACCCAATACGCGTAAAGAATGACGGTTTTAATGTCGGCATTATTGACAAGGTAATCCAGCACAGCGGTATTGTATGTGTCACAGCCTTTGCGCAAGGATTTCTTGGCATTGATCAAATTTGGTATCGGCACACACCCAGCAAAAGAAAACTGGATCAGAGATTTGCCCTTGTTACCCAAAAAATTGCCCAACGCAACAGCAGACCCTGCAGATTTACTATCCCCCCAAAGCGCCACAGTCGGCGGGATATTTATGCCATATGTGCAGTTTTTATTCAGGTTATAATCTTGTATCGTGATTTGCTTAATCATGCATTCCGAGCTTGCTGATGGCCATAAGTCATCGCTTGCAAGTAAATGCTGAACATCTGCAGGCAAACGTTGGGGAAAACCTTTGGTTATATGACCGCCGATACCGATTGCCATAATTGCCATCGATAGTCCGCCTAAGAATGCCCAGAACTTCCAGGGCGCCATATTAGAGGTTCGAAACGGTTGTTCAACGAAACGCCAACTGAGCCATGCAAGGGTCAAGATCCCCCCTAAGAGGGCGCTGTGAAATAACACTTGATCAAAATACAACCCCGTAACTTTCAGGTAAGCAATAACAGGTTGATGCCACAGGTACGCCGAATAACTGATTGCGCCTACGAATACGAACGCTCGACTGCTGAGAACTTGATTTACAAGCGACTTAGTATCACCAAAGGCAAGGATCAAAAGTGAGCCCAGAACCGGAAAGACTGTCCATTTTCCCGGCCACAGAGCAAATTCAGGTGTCGCCAAAAAGCCAAAAACTATCAATCCAAAACCAATATTTGCCAGAATTCGCTTCATCGTTTCTGACAAGGTGACCTTAGGCAAGAGCATCGCCACAATAACACCCGTTAGTAATTCCCATGCACGCGCATGAATGAAATAAAACGTTGCTTCTGTGTGGCTCGCATTCGTGCTGATCAATATGTAAAAACTGACAACAGTCACCAGCATCAAAGAAGCCATAACCACTTTGATACCAAAACGCCAAAGCAGTCCCATGGCTATGGGGAGGAACAAGTAAAATTGTTCTTCTACAGCCAAGCTCCATGTATGGAGCAATGCATCACTGGAAGCTAGAGGATTGAAGTAATCAATCGAAGTGTAATACCAAAAATTAGAACTGAACAATAAGGTTGATACAGCACTTCCACCTAAATAACGTAATTCGCGCGGCAGCAAGACAAAGTAGCCGACCACCAAAGTCGTTAGTAGAATGACAAAAAGGGCCGGAAATATACGGCGGGCACGGCGGGCATAAAAACGAGTATAGCTAAAGCTTCTGTCAGCCCTTTCACGTGCAATAATCCCGCCCACAAGAAACCCTGAAATAACAAAAAATATATCAACCCCAGCATAACCCGCAGGCATATAAGCGTGATCTAGATGGTAAAGAATAACACTGAGAACCGCGACGGCACGTAAGCCATCTATTTCAGTACGGTAATTTTTCATGGCAAAAAACAGGTAAAATACATGAAAGAAATCATATTCTGAATATTTTCCCTAAGATTAATAATACTTAGCTAGATCGGCCTGAATATGAAAGGGCCCTCTGACCAGAGAGCCCTTTTAATAACTACGATCTTAATCGCAATCTTTAGTTATGCGGAGAATACCCGCTCAACTTAAATTACTTCCCAGTGTTGACGTGGTCGTAATTAATGCCATTTTACTCACGATACTCATTACACATTACATTATCGCTCTGACACTTACCTTAAACCAGTAGAGTTAGGCGCTAGTATGTTTTTATAACATTTCTCACCTATCTTTAAGTACAGGTTTGATCCAAAAACTGAAAATATCTTAAATTTTTCATCTTATTTTAGACATATTCTACGTTACTTTCCTATAATACGCACCGACGTACTAACAGATCAAACAGCCCCAATGCTTTATTGTGATAAAACTACCCAAGCGCAAAAATTCTATGTTGAAACCAAAGGATTGAAGGGTATGCCGCGATCCAAATCCATAGAAATCGATTCAATCCAAATAAGCAAGCATTAGCCAAATGAAATAGCCCTGCTATCACAAGTCCACATATTAATGTCTCTCTACTCAGTAAAGAAATCGGAAACATTATTTCAAACAGTATTACGGCCCAAGACATTACCCATAAAAGGTGTGGTCGTTTTGCAAACTCTCTAAGATTTTCACTGACAGGATATGTCGAAAACTGAAACACATCTTGAAGCGCGCGCCCGTTTCGCCATTCTGGGTTAACAATTTTAACCCAGCCCGAGATAAAGTATGAAAGCACTAATTGTAGAGCCAAGTAAGCAAAGATTATTTCCTGCACTATGAACCAAGGGATGAAATGCACCGCGCATAGGCAACAAAGGATCAACAGGCCCATTCGGTCGCTGCCTCCATTATATGGGCCTTGAAAGCGTTTCAGAACAAAGAGGCCTAGAACAACCAACGCTAAACAAACCCATTGAGTTTGAATGCCCAGCAGTAGAAAAACACTTAAAGCAAGGCGTTGTATAAATAATATTTTCTCATCTCTTGGCCCCACTAGATGTTCAGCGCTTTGTTGGATATACGCTAACGCCAGAAGTATTTCTGTAGACCGAATGGCAATATCAAAACTCATTGTTCTGCACTGCTATAAACTTGGTAAACAGGTGATATATACCGAACACGTCGTACCAGCTTTGTCTTATCTCGGCTTATAAATACTAACCTGAATTGTAGATAAGGTGGCAATGGTGCCTTTACATAACCACATTCAAGATCTGCGACTACCCGCTTAAAAATCTCTTGCTGACTATGTTCTGTTGGGTTTTCCAATATCCGCTCGGCACAGCTAACAAGAAAAAGAGACTCATTCCTGTAAGGGTTCCAAAATAATCGTCGTAACATACTTTGAAAGGATACCCGCTGTGGCTGGCTTCTAACTTCCTTCCAGTTACCGGGTTTTGCTTGTGCAGTTTGAAGTTTGGCAATTTCAATACGTGGAGATGCCGCAATCACTTCAAAAAATCGCCAAGATGGGATTAGAGCAGGCAGTAACAACTTTAAACTATTCAGCATGATTTCATATATTATGGGACAGTTATTGTCATGAAAGAGAATGAACCTGCCCCATTTTGGTTCCGCCCCATACATTTATTTAAGCGGCTATTGCTTGGAAAGCCAATAGGCTTTTCCAATCTGATGCACTATATCTGTACGGTGAGATAAATAATGGCAAAACATTTTCACAGGATCGTTTAAGCTTAGACGGATAAAGAAGCATCCAAGAACATTTCGGATTTTTTATAAAACCTTCGAATTATGACCCTGCCGGAATGATTAAACCCATACATTAAAGATGAGCTTGCAATTGAAAATAATAAAACCAAACGATTACTCCACAATGAACTGGAAAAACGGCGGCGGGATTACACATGAAATAGCGCTCGCAGAGGGACCAAGAGATTTTTCCTGGCGCTTGAGCATTGCAGAGGTATCGGCATCTGGAGCATTTTCATTATTTCAAGATCACCATAGGATTTTAACGGTTATTGAAGGCAACGGGATTGATCTTGTTTCAAAAACATCGACGCTGTCTGCTCGCTTGAAAAACCCAGTATCATTTTCAGGAAATGAAAAAATTCATGGACAACTATCGAACGGCTCAATACGAGATTTTAATCTAATATATGATCCCGAAGTGATTGATGCAGATGTGGATATCATTGGTGAAAACAAAACAAAACAGATTTTTCTTTCGGGTTATCTTACCCTAGCGGTATATGCAGTTCATGGTTCAGCATTCGTCGGTGATAAAAAAATAAATCCATTTGAAACCTTGATCGGAAACCCTAATGGCAAAGAATTGTCTATATCATCCGATGGCTGGGCTATTGCAGTCACTTTAAGGCGGTTCAAGAAGGGTGACCGTTAATGGTATTGGCGGCCCATCGGCGTTGATTATACCTGCAGTATACCGCCATCATCACTTAACTTTCAGCCGTTGCATAGCTGCCATCGGCATCATGGGTTTCGCGCCCTGATAAAGCTGGTGAGAACGCGCAAATCAGACGCAAATCCCCTTTTATGGCGCGCAGAATATGACGGTCATTCTGATCTAATGCATACATGGTTCCAGGTCGGATCGGGTGGCATTCACCAGTTGCAACGTTTTCAACTTCGCCCTCTCCCTCGATACAATAATTTGTCTCTAGGTGGTTTTTATACTCCAGTTGCAATTCTGCGCCTTCTTTAAGCACCGTGTCATGTAGAGAATACCCCATAGCATCATCGGCGAGAATAATCCGACGACTTTCCCAACCTTCACCCGTTGCATGGCGCCAAGTCCCCAGGATTTCGCTTAATTTACGAACTATCATTGTTTTTCCTTTCTCTGTCTTGAGCGTAAGGCTCGTTATTTCGTTTATGCAGCCGCATTAGGATAGGCTTGTAGAACTGCATTTGCTTTGTCAGATGTCCAAGACGCCCCAAAAGGTAAATTCAATTCAACCCATTTTGATTTACACGGCAAACCATTGGCAATATAGGCTGTGGTTCGTCCCAAATGATGACATAGGATATAAGAATAGACCGTTGTCAATGGTTGGCCGTGATTGCAAATGCCAGTGTTACCATCATCATGAGAGGATAACATTGCTTTAAGCCCCTTAAGATTTGAAACGGCTTCTAAACGCGCTAATGTTGATGTGTAACGCTGCGCTGAACATGGCAGCTTGTCAGGAGATGCAACTTCACCAAACATGGGTTGATGATTGGTACGAAACACGTTGTTTTTCGAAATCTGCACTTGTAGCTCTTGCCCGCGAACTTCGACGATCGCGAAGGAAGATTTGTCGGCCAGTATTAAATTACCCCACCAGTATGGTCGCGCCGAAACTTCGGCCCGGATAAGTTCAATTCCTTGGAGGACATCTGCGGCGGCTCTGAGTGCTGTTTCGGTTAAAAGATCATAGTTTCGATGGGTTGAATCACTGATCTTCACGTGATTGACCGCCACAAGTAACCCCTGCTTATTCGCGCCTATTGACAACCCCGAGAAAACCGGTTCTGAGGCATCACATTCAGCAAAGGTTTCCAAACCAGCACAACCGAACATTTGCTGATTAAACACAACCTGATCCGAGAATGTTGGCAGCGCAAAATCCTTATTTTTAAACAAGGCAATTGCACCGTTTTCAAGTCGAACAGCACCGATTGTACACATTTTTCTTCTCCTTTGATCTTCACCAAACCAAATTATAATGACAGTTCAACCAGTTATCCTGGCCGCGTTTATAGAAACCGGGGTGATTTATAGTTTTGTGCTCTACTTATTGTCTGCCGCGCCTTGGCCTTTATGTCTACAATTATTTGCTGGGGTACTCTCAGGCAATTAACCATGTCAATACTCAGACTTAGGCAATGCGCCTTGGATTTGATGGCAAGCGCATTAAACCTTAAAAACCCACCCACTGCCTATTGGCTTTTCGGTGGATATGTAGTTGGTGAGGCTAACACTTTTAGTATCTTCAGGACGATATTCCCCATGTACAATCTTGCACTATATCTACTAACGATTATCATTTGGGGGTCGACTTGGATTTTAGCTAAGTACCAAGTAGATGAGGTCAGCGCATTACAATCCGTACTTTACCGGTACGTTCTGGCTGCGATTTTACTACAGGCATTAATTAGCGTAACACGCGCACGCAATCGCCATTCCATTCACACCCATGGGAAGTTCTTTTTACTGGGTTCATTTCTATTTTGCTGGAATTATGTATTATTTTATGCAGCCACTGGATTAGGCCTTACAACTGGATTGATTGCAGTCATATTTTCATTAATTATAACTATGAATATGATCAATAACGCGATTATATTTAAGGAAAAGCCCGAGCTAAAAACCTTGATTGGCGCTACAGTCGGTTTAATAGGAATTTCACTTATCTTTGTAGAAGATCTTCGGGCTTTGCAGGGGCAAGGACAATTGACTGCAATATTGATGTGCGTTTTGGCAACTTATTTAGCCTCTCTTGGTAATATGGTATCGAAGTCATTACAACGCGAAGGCGTCTCTGTCACAGGGGCAAATAGCTGGGGGATGACATACGGAGCTTTAATATTACTTGTTGTTGTCGTCTTATTTGATGACCCCATGCGTATACCGACAACCTTTCCGTTTCTTTCTAGCTTGATGTTCCTTGTGGTATTTGGGTCAATAATTGCTTTCTGGAGCTACCTTACATTATTGGGGCGTGTTGGTGCCGACAAGGCAGCATATGCGATGATTGTGTTCCCGATTTGGTCACTGGTTATTTCTTGGATGTACGAAGATTTTAGCTGGACTACATTAAAAGTACTGGGTGTTAGTGTGGTACTGGTCGGTAATTTATTCATACTTGGCCAAAAGAAAAAAACGTAAAACACGCGTGACCGATGAGTAATGACCTTAGGTAAAATCTGAAAGCGATAAAGTGTTGAACAGTTAACCTGAGTTCAGATGATCATTTCTGACATTGTCATTATCGCCTATTTGCAAAGCCTCTCATCATAAAGGATAACAGTTCCGCTTCTAATTAAAACGGAACTGTTGGATGATGCCGGCCTAGCTGTCTAAACCAAACCACGGCCTATGGTATGTCATTGGTTACGAAAAGCTCTGGCCAATTCTGCTTTTTTGTATCGCGCAGGTTTAAAATCTAAGATGTTTTCAGAGCCTCTAAAAAATGGATCAACAACCGATACTTTAAAAAAGCAAGGGACCGGCTCTACTGAAGAAGAGCATTTATATGTATTGAGGCGGCTGCCATCAATAGAAAAAATCTCTTCTCCTTTGATTTTAAGCTGTAGTGGCTTTCCATCAGTATTAAAATCAGATGAAACAAGGTGATCTTTAGTATAAATAAGGCCGGAAATAAAAACTAGATGATCTTCATTTTTAATAGCGTTTCGAATTTTCCAATGCCTGTCTATTGCAGCAGTTGCACCACCAAGCTCTTTGTAGTTCGCTGAAAGAATTGTGTGCACTTTTTTGTAGGTTGCCACTTCATTTTCTTTTGAATGAAATTTGAACTCTGATGATAATTTAGATGATAAGCTTGTCTCTGTGGTTTTAGGCAGATTAACGTTAAAACCTATTCCATTAATAACTGATTGCTCTCTAGTACCGATTGCCGTGCGATTTGGTGTTTCCAAAATAACCACACCTTCGGTGTTTCTTTTGCTACCCATCGTCAAATTACCAAGATCATGCAGTTCATTTTGAGATATATCCCAATAATATAATGCCCCGGTCGTTACTGATGAGTTCCTAAAAGCTTCGAGCGATCCCATATAGGCATAATTAAGATTAGGCTTTATTTTTGTCACAGTAGCAGGGTCACCAAATGAGCTTTGGCCGCCACAGGCACTTAACTACAATAAGATAGTAAATGAAGTTATTTTGGTAATTCCAAACATTTCTTTTCCCCAATAGTTGTATGTCAATTCTATTATATATAGCTAGTTTTATGGAAAAACTCAACATATGATTGAATTACGCATTATAATACCCCCTTTAAGTGTAAATAACTTGATGAAAATCCGTTACCAGAATTACATATTTTATAAAACAAGCTCTGCTTTTAATCATACGCGGAAGTAATGTATGGAGTAGGGAAAATTCGGTGTAATATGACGGTTTGTCATTCACTAATGATCGCTTTGTTCCAGGCGGTGCCCCCTCAACACATGAAAGTATCAGCAACTGAGCCAGTGGAGGTGAATATGATTGCGTCAAAGAGACGCCAAGCAGGTTTGTATTAATTCTGGAGGATTTATTCAGGGTTAGAAAATACCTTCACCCACACCTAACAGCTTTGTAAGAACGTCAAAGAAACCCGACGGCGCGCTGCAAAAGCTAGATCGTTCATATGGGGGTTATAAAGATCATAGAGCTGAGAATAGCTTTCATGCATATCATAATTTATGCAGTAAACATATTCTTATACTCTTCTCGAAGAAGGTTTTTTTGCACTTTACCCATTGTGTTTCTTGGCAATTCATCGACGATGATCAATTTCCGAGGGTGCTTATAGCGGGCCATTATCTTAGAGATTTGTTTTTCAATATCATCTATCTTTGGTTCTTGATCTGGTTTTCGAACTAAAATGCCAAGAGGTGTTTCACCAAAATCCGGATGCGGCACACCGACAACAGCGCTTTCAACCACCCCTAGCTGATCATCCAAAAGCATTTCGATTTCTTTTGGGTAAATGTTGAAACCACCCGAAATGATCAAATCTTTATCCCGTCCAATTATTTGGACATAACCATCTTCGTCAATCTTCCCTAAATCACCCGTAATGAAAAACCCATTATTGCGAAGTTCTTCTTTGGTTTTTTCCGGCATGTTCCAATATCCTTTGAAAACATTTGGCCCGCGGACTTCCAGCATGCCGATTTCACCAACCTCTAATTCCTCACCGGTTTTAGGATCCGCAATCTTCAACTCTACACCTGGTAGCGGGCAACCAACCGTTCCCGCCTTACGGTTTCCAGTGTAAGGGTTTGACGTATTCATATTGGTTTCTGTCATTCCATAGCGTTCCAAAATCCGGTGACCGGTGCGTTGCTCAAACTCTATATGTGTCTCTGTTAAAAGAGGTGCGCTGCCGGAAATAAATAAGCGTATGGTCTTAACCAATTCTTTATTGAAACTTGGCTCCGCCAGCAGTCGGGTATAAAATGTAGGCACTCCCATCAAAGCTGTTACATTAGGAATATTATCTAGAACCACTTGCGCATTAAATTTCGGCATCATGATCATGGTAGCCCCAGATACCAGCGCTACATTGATTGCAACAAAAAGGCCGTGCGTATGGAAGATCGGCAATGCATGCAAAAGGACATCGCTATCTGTAAATTGCCAATAATCCGCCAGAGTAATTGCGTTAGATAATAAATTATTTTGAGTAAGCATCGCACCTTTGGACTTGCCTGTGGTGCCTGACGTATAAAGAAACGCAGCTAAATCATCACCGCTTGTTTCTATAGTCTGAAAGATACTTGCCTGCGTTTTTGCTAATTCAGTTAATGTACCGCTTCCATCTTCATTCAACGTTTCCAATTTCGCGCCGACCTTCTGAGCGACAGCTTTAAGCGCAACTTCTTTGCGCCCATCACATACAAAAATCTTGGCGCCACTGTCTTCTACGAAATAACTTACTTCATTTGCAGTATAAGCCGTATTCAGTGGTAGAAAAACTAAACCAGCCTGTGCACAAGCTGCATAGATGCACAGAGATTCCACAGATTTCTCAACCTGTACTGCAACGCGATCTCCTTTCTTCAATCCAAGGCTTATTAAAGCATTTGCCAGCCTTGCCGCCATCGCTACAAAATCGCCATGCGTAATAACTTTGCCATCTGTTGTTTTAATAAATGTTGTTTTTGCATCAACATATTTTCCAAAAAGCGTGTCGTACAAGGGGTTAGTCATATTATTTCCTTAAAGTTTAGCTTTGATCGAAGCTTTGCTAAAAGCCTCTACATCAACAGAGGCGGCTATTTTCTTTTCTGCAGCAAAGCCTTCGTGATTAGTGGTTATCAAAGACAGATCATATCGATAGTTAACCATTGCGCCCAAGGACTGGGCCTTACCTTTATCCGAGACATCCGCATCCGCGTGAACCGCATCTACGAGTGCGCCATTACCTAGGTGAAAGCGTGCTACAGGATCAGAAGGCCACCCGTCAGGTCGCTTTGCGGTTAAAAGGTAGTAAGCGGCTAATCTTTCAACATCGTCTGGGCCATAGTCTATCTTTATACGGTCAGTGTCTTTAAGCCATTTACCAAACCCGGGGATCGGAGACAGAGTCACAAATGTTTTTAGATTAATCAACTCACTCGACAGATCCTCTACAACTTGTTTAATCAACGAGTTTCCAAATGAAATTCCGGCAAGACCAGATTGACAATTGGATATTGAATAAAAGACTGCTGTATCAGCTTGGGTCGGATCAACCATGTCTCGTTTTTCACTAAGCACAGCCTGTATAGAGTTTGGCACGCCTTTTGTTAATGCAACTTCAACGAATATCAGCGGTTCGTCTGGCATCGCGGGATGGAAAAAGGCGAAGCACCGGCGGTCTTTAGGTTCCAAACGGCTGCGTAAATCAGTCCAGCTTGTGATCTCATGCACAGCTTCATATTGAATTATTTTCTGCAATACATCTGCAGGGCTTTTCCAACTGATCGGCCTTAAAACAAGAAAGCCACGATTGAACCAAGATGCAAAAAGATGACGAAAATCAAGATCGACTGCCGCAAGTTTTTGATCATCCTTCAAAAAATTCAATAGATCTTTGCGCATCGCAACCAAGCGACCCGTTGCAACTGGAACTTGATTTAAACGTCGTACAAGTTCTTGACGCCGAGGTTCGGCAGCTTCCATAAAAGCCCGGTAACTTGCTTTGCTTTTCTTTTTTTCGTAATCTAATATAGTTCTGCGAATTACTCCTGGGTTAACATCCAGTTCCGTCGATAGATATTGAAAGAATTTTAACTTCTCAGCGTCAGCCATTTCAAAATAACGGTCCAGAATTTTCCGGGCAAGTGTTGCGCCCGAAACCTCGCCACTACTACCAATTAAAGCATCGACTAGCTCAAAGGTGTTGCGTTCATCTTGATCATTGTTTGATGCCCATATCTGCGGTCGCTCAAAAACAGCCGCAAGGATGTTTGCGAATTTACTCAAAACCCCACCCCCATAACGGCATCTGGCAACCATGTTGCAAGGCTTGGGAAAAGGCATAACAAGAAGATTGCCAAGACCATACAGGCAACAAAAGGCAGTGAACCTGTCAGAATGGTCTTCAATGGAATATCGGGCGCGATGCCGTTGATAACATAAAGGTTTAGACCGACGGGTGGAGATATTAGGCCAATCTCCATATTGATCGTCAAAACAACCGCAAACCAAATAGGATCAAATCCAGCAATGGTTATAATAGGCAATAAAATTGGTGCCGCCATCAAGATCACTGCAACTGGGGGTAAAAAGAATCCAGCAATCAACAAAAATATATTTATGGCGATCATCAACACCCACCGATTTACATCAAGAGTGCCAATCCATTCGGCAATGGATTGAGTGATATATAGGCTGGATAGCATGTAAGAAAATACACCCGCGGCAGCGATGATAAACAGGATCATTACGCTTTCTTTAGTGCTATCACGCAGTACCTGCCAAAGTAATCTTGGGTGCCATAGCTTATATATGATCATAGCAATCAAAAGGCATAGTAAAGCACCAACAGCGGCGGTTTCAGAAGGCGTAGCTATGCCACCGTACATGGCATAAAGCACACCTAATATGATTAAGAGAAAGGGTATAACACGCGGTAGAATTTCAAACTTTTCACGCCAACTATAACTGCGTGTAGCTAATAATTTCTTATCTCCGTATTTCCACGTGGAATACAAAGACCATGCCATAAACAAGCTAACCAATAAAAGTCCCGGGATAACACCGGCCAGGAAAAGACGCCCAATAGAAGTTTCTGTCGCGATACCATAAACGATCATAGTAACCGATGGTGGAATAAGAATTCCTAAAGTGCCACCAGCCGCAATTGACCCGGCCGCGACCCCATCTGGATAGCCACGCTTGCGCATTTCAGGGATTCCCATCTTACCAATTGCAGCACAGGTTGCGGGGCTTGACCCTGACATGGCAGCAAACAAAGCACATGCACCGAGATTAGAAATAACCAATCCGCCTGGAATGCGGGTTAACCAGCGTTCTAAAGCTTCATATAAGTCAGCACCTGCACGTGTGGATGCGATAGACGAACCCATAATAATGAACATAGGAATAGATAACAAGGCAAAGCTGTCCAATTTACCAAATAGAATTTCAGGCATAAGTTCCAATGATCGCACACCGTCAAAAGCAATCAAAAAACCAGCTGAGACAATCAGCAATCCGATGGCAACGGAAACGCCGGAAAATAAAATGACAATAGTAGAAATCGCCACAAATGCACCTAGGATAAGCGGATCCATTAAATATCCTCCAGACCGAAAGGAGGATCTATTTTGAAGATCGTCGCAATCAAATCAGCAATAAGTTGTAGTAATAGAAGAGCAAATCCAACAGGAAGCGCCAAATACGGTATCCAAAGGCGCACAGCCCAAATAGTGTCAGATGTCCAGCCTTTTGCCCAAGCCAAATGCCAATAATCATAACCATAGTAGAGCATGATCGCGACAATCATTATAGATAAGCTAAGCGTCAATATACTAAGATAGAACCGCGCCCGGCCTTTTAACATCAAGGGGATCAAATCAACATTAACATGCCCCCTCATATGTTGAACATACGGCAATCCAATCAACGTGGCAGTTATCATTAAGTAAATCACCAATTCAGTTTGCCATACAGTAGAAGCATTCAAAACAAATCGAACAAATATCATCTGGCAAGTTATGAAAACCGCTGAGAGGATCATTGCAGCCGAACACCAACCTGCAAAAGTTGAAATAGCCGCCACCACACGTAAAAAACGATTGTTTCCTACCTTTGCAGCCACAGCCGAGCTAGAGCTTGCCATGAATATTTCCTTTTTTCGAAAATTTTTTGGAGTAGCAAACTATATGATTGCTACTCCTGGAAGATCACTCAACTGCTAATGCTAAATCAAGTAATTTTTGTCCATCCGGAACATCTGCGACGAATTTTACAAAAGATGTCTCTTTGGCAATTGCCTGCCATGCTGCAAAATCTTCAGGCGTCATTGTGGCGATTTCAACGCCTGCTTTTTTGAAAACGTCAACAGAAGCGGCATCTTGTTTCTTAGCTTCTTCTAGATAGAATGCTTGTGCTTTAGCTGAGGCAGCCTTCAATGCGGCTTGTTGTGCGTCGTTTAGGCTTTCAAATTTTGCTTTGTTCATAAGCAATGGTTGGTACATGAACCAAAGCGCAACATCACCAGCCGGAGTGTAACACTTTACTTGTTCATAAATACGGTAGGAAACAAAAGAAGATGACGACGTGTTAGCCGCATTCAAAACCCCAGTTTGCATCGCATTGTATATCTCAGACGATGCCATCGATGCAATGGATGCACCAGCACCTGCCAACATTTGTTCAAACGCTTTGCCTGCTGCACGTGTTTGCAACCCTTTAACATCTTCTGGCTTTGTAATGCATTTGTCTTTACCGGCAAAACCACCAGCAAGGTATCCGTGTACAAGAACCATCACATCATCTTCGGCCATCTTTTCTTCTAGTGCAGCCATAAATGGTGATGCGCTTAAACGAGCAGCATGATCATGATTTTTAACCAAACCCGGCATTAATGTTAGATTGAAAGCAGGTTGTTGACCGCCGGCATAACTAAGTGGCAGTACGCTCATATCAAGTTGACCGCGACTAAGTGGCTTATATTGCTCACGCGGCTTGAAAAGCGATTTTGAGCCGAAAATCTTTATTTTTAAATCGACATTCGCGGCAGCTACATCGTCAGCAACCATTTGTGCAACTTTATGGCGCACATCTTTGTTTGACCACTGATGAGAAAGACGTAATTCTTCAGCACTTGCTGAAACTCCACCTGCGAATAGCGCAAGTGCCGCTACTGCGGACATTAGGTTAGTTTTCATTGGTTCCTCCCAAAACGAAAAACATCCAGATCGATTCTGGAAATCCTAACTCAACACTACCTTCATTGCATCCCATGTCAATCAGATTGTATACAATATTTTGCCCATTGCATTAAATGCTAGCCCTAGTTAAGGGTTTATTATGAACAAAAATCGCGCAGATCTAATCGCTGACGAGCTTCAAGAACTTGTTTTTTCGGGAACTTTTGAAGATGGAGAGCGTTTGGATGAAATTCGTTTAGCTGAAAAATTCGGTGTTTCCAGAACCCCGTTACGAGAGGCGCTTAAGAAACTTGCAATCTCAGGCGTTGTCGAACAGATCCCTAATCGCGGTGTTTTTGTACGCCAACCCAGCCCAATCGAACTTTTAGAAATGTTTGAAGTCATGTCGGAATTTGAGGCGATCTGCGGAAAACTCGCTGCCAAGCGTATTTCTGAAGTCGCATTGGATCGCTTGAAAGACGCGAACATAAAATGTCAAAAGGCTAAAGAAAACGCTGATCCAGATACATATTATCTTGAAAATGAGCTATTTCATCAAATTATTTATAATCAGTCAGGTAATACATTTTTGGAACAAGAAGCCCTTAAACTACAAAAAAGGCTGCAACCGTTCCGGCGCATTCAGCTTCGATTTCGTGGGCGGATCGAGCAATCCATGTCGGAACATGAAATGATAGTGGAAGCACTTTCCAATGGTGACGCACACACTGCGGAAGCAACACTTAGAAAGCACGTTGCGGTTCAAGGTGATAAATTTCACCAACTGGTCGCAAGCTTTGGAAAATCAAGAAAGTAAGCGAATAGAGACCTAAACCACAAAAGAAACTTATTTAAACTTACATTTTTGTTCTCATATGTAATCTGCTTTACTGCATAATTCGCGCTTAAAAGAGATGCACAATTTCACGACGGCTATTTTACAAAGCTACCCTTTGATTTCAACTGTCGAAGGCACGGGTTCTCTTTTCCAAAGCACAATTATTATGGCAGTTATTAGAATTTGAGCCATCAAGAACACGACCATCGCTGGTAGTAACCCAAACATATCTGCAAAGGCACCACTTGCGACCACAGGTATTGAAAACCCAAAATAAGCATAGATAAAAAGACCAGCTGTTGCGCGCGCTCGATCATTTGGCGCACTCAGGGAAATCGCTGACAATGAAGCAAGGTATGTGAAGCCATAGCTAGCAGCACTGGTAATGCACGTGCCAATTAACAACAAAGCTAACACATTCAGCCAAACCCCTGCTAACAGAACAAGAAACCCAAACGGGATCAAGACAAACCCCAACGCAAGCGCATTCTCGGTGGCCATACGACGTGCAAAAGGTTGGCATAAAAAACCTACAAATATGGCTAAGAAGATAACCAAACCCGCCCAACCGCCTAGTCCGTTTACCTTCAGTGTCAATGGCACGACAGCGATAATCATTCCGGTGCTAGACCACGCCAATGCCATAGCAGCCCCAAAAACCCAAGTTCCTGAAGGAAAGACTGGTAAACGCAATAGAGATACATATTTTGGCTTATCCACCCTAGGTAGGCTGAATGCAAAAAGGGCAAGAAGCGGAGCTATAACAAAAAAGCAGATAAAGCTTGCCGGCATTAGGGTTGGGCCCTGCAATCCGAGGCTGATACCTGTTGCCAGTGCCCCACCACCAAATCCAAGAGATGTAGCAGATGTTACGGTTAACGCAGCATTCCGCGTTTGATCTACCCCCATTATCTCAGTCATATATGCCGTGCCTGAGGTCGTCGCCAATCCAGTCCCGACACCAAGCAGGACGCGGGCGATCACAAGGCTTTCCCAACTTGGAATGTGGGTTAAAAGAAGCGTTGCTATCAATCCAAGAACCAAAGCCAGCGCAATTGGGAACCTACGTCCTACACGATCCGATAAACCGCCCAATAGCAATAAAGTTGGCATCAACCCAGCAACATATGCGGTAAAGGCGATGGTGACAGCGGTTGCACCCACGTTACTATTTACTGCGTACACGTCGTATAGTGGGGCTTGAAGGTTTACAGCAAAAGTGACCGTGAAGAGGGCAAGGGCAAGCAAAGTGACAGAAATGAATTTAGGCATCGGACTGACCTTAAAAATAGCAGTTAGTTCCGATTGACATACGTAGATTTTTATTACAATTTAATAATTGTACTAATTACAATGGATCTATGCGCAAAACCCGATACATGAAACTCGCAGATATTATTGCTAAGGCAATTGAAAGCGGAAGTTTAAGCCCTGGAAAACGTTTACCGACACATAGGGCTATTGCAGAGAAATACGGCGTGGCTCTAGCCACTGCGACAAGAGCCTATAGCGAACTGGAAAGTCGTGGGCTAATTGTGGGGGAAGCAGGTCGCGGAATGTTTGTACGCGATCAAGGCCTTTCGCTTACACTTGGTGTCGAGCAGGCAGCACCTGATGGAATGATCGATCTTGTGTTTAATATGCCCGGAGACGCTGCTGACCCAGAAAATCTAAGAACGGGTCTCAAACGACTGGCGGCGTCCGGTGACCTCGAAGCAATGTTGCGTTATCAACCCCATGGAGGCAGGCCGCATGAGCGCAAGATCATTGCCTCAGATTTAAAACGATCTCTTGGAGAAATTGAACCTGAACGCCTCTTGATTACTTCTGGTGGTCAGCACGGGCTTGCCCTTGTCGTATTGGGTCTTTTGCAGCGTGGTGATGTGATTGCAACCGATATGCTGACATATCCGGGCTTTAAATCTATTGCGGCAATACATGGCATATCTCTAGCGCCCATATCCGCAGCGAATGGTTGTATGGATCCAGAAGATTTGGACCGTCAATGTCGTATACTAAAACTAAAAGCTATTTACTTAATGCCAACTGTTCACAATCCGCTTGGAACAGTCATGGATATATCTGTTCGCCAGCAATTGATTGAAGTTGCTCGGAGAAATAATCTTCTCATAATCGAAGATAGCGCTTATGCATTTCTCGAACCAAACCCGCCGCGCAGTTTCATTGAACTTGCTCAAGAACGCACAGTTCACGTTGGTGGGTTTTCTAAGAATATCGCAACAGGCCTTCGGTTAGGTTATATTATCTCTCCGGCACATCATGTGAGCAGGCTGTCCCACGTAATCAGGGCAACCACTTGGAATGCCCCTGCCCTGATATCTGCACTTGTAACAGGTTGGATTGAAGATGGAACATTAGATCGTTTTCAAGAAAACCGACGCCAAGAGGGCGCTCTGAGACAACGGCTTTGTCGCGATGTACTGAATAATACTCAGATCGTGTCTCACCATAACGCTGGTTTTGCTTGGTTGCCTTTAAGTGCTGGCAGGCGCGCCGAACCCATCGTTACATGGTTAAGTAAAAAAGGCATTTCAGCTTCAACAGGTGAACCATTTTCGGTCACAGAAGCTGCACCACAAGCATTGCGGATAGCTTTTGGCGGGGTCTCAAACGATGAATTGGTGCCCGCTCTTGAAATAGTACAAGAGGCACTTAACGTGTCTTTGGATAAATAAGGTCAAGGAGGAAGGATATAAGGAAAGTTACATTTCTTAGCGCTCTAAGCTTTACACGACGAAACAAGCGAGACAAACTATCATTATACACGTTAAAATATAACCACTAGAATAGGATTTGTTTTTAATGAGAATACTATTAGCAGATGATCATGAATTGGTTCGCGAGACAATTTCCGCATTTTTGGAAAAAGAAGATGGATTTAAAGTTTTCCAGGCAAATGATCTTGCGCAAGCCCAGCGTGCGATGGAAACGCATGAACCGTTTGACCTTATCCTTTTGGATTATGAAATGCCCGGCATGAATGGCTTGGATGGATTAGAAAGCATCATGATCACAGCAAGGCGCAAACCAGTAGCCATTATTTCTGGAACTGCTAATAAAGCCATCGCCGAGAAAGCACTGGAATTAGGGGCAGCCGGCTTTCTGCCTAAATCAATGGCAGCATCATCACTTATCAATGCTGTGAAATTTATGGCAATGGGTGAAAAATATGCGCCTTTGGATTTTATGACCAGTGAAGATGAGGTGTCTGATCATCCTCTAAGACAGCAGCTGAGTGAGCGAGAATTGCAGGTTTTATCTGGCCTATGTCAGGGGCATGCAAATAAAGAAATTGCGCGCGAAATTGATCTGCAAGAAGTAACCATCAAACTTCACGTCAAAACTTTATGCCGCAAATTAGATGCCAAGAACCGTACCCATGCAGCAATGATAGCCAAAGATGCAGGTTTATTTTAACCCGTCTCGATTGAAACTATAGTAATAAACCATCTGTAACTTCATCTATGAAACCAACACCTACCCCATAACTATCTATCAGCGTAATATAACTATTCCCGATGGTGACGGTAAGGCTGAAATCCGAATTTTGCGTGATATTCTCTGATATCCACTCAGCATCCGTTTGCCCATTTGTAATTAGATCCAGCAGTCGCAGATCAAACCTGTCTTGCTCATCACCACTGCGTCGAAAATCTCTAATTTCATCATGTGACCCACCAAGATCATCTGATCTGAATACGAATTGATCGGATCCTAAGCCACCCCAAATAATGTCATTGCCAGAGCCCGAGAAAATTTTATCATTATTGGTACCACCAAAGATCGTATCATTCCCAGAACCAGCATTTATGTAATCTTTACCATTGCCACCATAAATTATGTCATCACCAGTACCACCATAGAGTTTATCCTTACCGTCCCCGCCCGACAATGTGTCGTTGCCAGTACCGCCCTTAAGGACATCGTTCTCATCATTACCCCAAAGCGTATCATTCCCAGATCCTCCGTTTAGGGTGTCGACGCCTGAACCACCGATTAAGGAATCATCTCCAGAACCGCCAAATAAATCATTTGTGCCAGAAATATCTGTGAGCAGATCATTATGCGACCCACCTTCTAAACGATCATTCCCAAAGCCGCCGATTAACTGGTCATGGCTATTGCCACCGAATAGGAAATCATCACCAAGACCTCCATTCAAGATGTCTTCCCCTGAACCCCCTTGAAGATGATCATTATCAGCGCCACCGTTAAGTTCATCATCTCCAGAGCCACCAGAAATCGTATCATCCCCATTGCCTCCATGAAGTTCATCATCTTGAGCACCGCCATTCAGTTGATCCTGACCATCGCCACCATGCAAGATATCTTGCCCTGAACCACCAAAAATTTCATCGTTCCCTACCCCACCATCCAAGTAATCATGCCCAGCAGAACCATTTAACATATCGTTACCAATGCCACCGTAAATTGTATCGTCATCCTCAAGGAGGGTATTTCCGAATTGATCGTATCTGATACCGTCATCGTCATAGATAGAAACTAAACCACTATCTTGCCAATTCGGCCCCGCGCCACCGTAAAGCATATCTTCACCAGTGCCACCGGTTAAAGTGTCACCAGATGATGCCCCAATAATCTGATCATTCCCTAAACCGCCATAGGCTTGGTCATGCCCTGCACCTGCATGGATTTGGTCATCATAACTGTTATCCGCTTTTTCTATGGGGATCAGTTCTGGGGATCGGATAAGTACATTTGCAGTAACATCAACCTCATTAAAAGGATCTGCAGAGCGCGGATCAATCGCACCATCATTAGAATATGATTTTGGGGCGTCTGAGACCAGTTCCAAATAACCCGTACCAGCCGTTGGATCTGTATGCACAATATAAATACCCCCTGATACGGCCGTAACTGCATTCAAATCATGATCACTGCTGTTTCCGCCAACATATAGGTTTCCATCTCCGTCAATCATCGCCGCACCATAAGCTGTATGCGGCATCCCTACCTGCAAAACACCATCAATCATTGTGCCTGTAAGTTCGATGGTTGAAAATACAGGTTGCCCCCCAGAGGCAACTGCGGACACATCAATGCACATTAACTGCCCATTTCCACCACTTTGACTAGGTGACACGACACCGTAAAATATTTGATTTTCTGCGTCATAGGTAACATCCCAAACTTTATCAGTTATCATATCGTGTGGAAACCTGAAGGTTATGGAGATTGGATTACCGTTCGCATCAAAATTATCTACATCGATCATCGTCACGCGATCCATACTGGAATGGAAAGCCCAAAGATTACCACTATCATCAAAATCACCTGTCCAAGATGCATAAGGTGTTTCACCAATTCGGTAACTGTTCCCGCTAGCATCCATCATAATCAGATCAGTTCTGGATACTTGATTGCCTAAGGCATCTAAACCATTACCAACTGCAATCCCGTAAATCATATTATCTTCTTGATTATAGCCGACTGCGTTGACCACCACAGTGGCTTCGTTCCCCGCTGCGGTATAGGTTTCGGCAATCGGATCAAAGACATGCAGCGCACCATTTAACACTTGGTAGATGCCAAGTTGACCGGGGGCAAAGGCATTTACAGTCACTGTTTCAGTGCCAATCTGCATATCTGTCTCATAATAAAAAATTGGCGCATCTGTTTGAATATTAAGTGTATCTTCCTGAGTTGGCTCTATTGACCGAAAGGTTAACTGCCCTTCTCCACCCGTCCCAGAAAACGAAATTGTATGGGCGTCAAAAGTTGCACTATTCGTATCAAAACTATCGATAACAACATCATCCCAAAGAACCTCAACCGCACCAGATAGTGTGTATGACCCATAATTTGCCGCTATCTCAAAACTCACAATGTAATCTGCCCCAGCTTGTGTTGTTACAGTTTGGCTCATCGAAGTATGGCCATTTATTTCATCCTGAACGGTCCAGGCCCCTGTACTACCAAATTGCGCGAAACTGGTAGCATTCGCGGCACCAGATAAAAGGTTTTGTTCTACAAAATCACCATAAATTATATCTGCCCCACCGCTTGCATTAATGGTATCGTTGCCCGAAAGCCCTATGAGTGTTTCAATTTGATTGGTACCATTGATCGTTTCATGCACATTCGTACCAATGATTGAAGGTGTTTCTACCGGCATAATTTTATCCTTGCTAAATTAAATGTGAACTCTTACCAGCCAATGCCAGTATAATTTTCAGATTTGGGAAAGTCATCAAACAAGCGCACGACATCGATAATCGGCGTGTCATGGATCACCTCTAAGGCATTCTGATATGCGATGTTTTTATGGGTCACGATCAAAGCATCAGCTTTTTCTGTTATATCTGAGATACTATCGCACAGCATATCAGGCAGATCTTTTGCAAGAACTTGCAATCCAGGGCTTCCGTGACGGACATAAGCCAGTTGCCCCTCTAAAGCTGTGTCAGCGGTTATCGCTGTATCATGTGCAAGAATTTGAATACCCGCTTCATGCAAGGCCGCAATAACCTCAAGAATAGGGCTTTCGCGTAAATCGTCAGTGCCTGGCTTAAAGGCTAGTCCAAGCACACCTACTTTACGCGCACCTGTTGCTTTCACCATCTTGATCGCTTCCGCAATATGGGTTTCATTTGATTTCCCAAGACTGTCAATCATTGGTAAATCCACACCACATTCCTTGGCTATGTGCACAACTGAACGAACTTCTTTTGGCAAGCATGAGCCGCCAAAAGCAAATCCAGGTTTTAGGTAATATGGTGACAGGTTTAATTTCGTATCTTGCACGAAGATGTCCATGACAGCGTGACTATCGACATCAAGGGGTTTGCATAATCTGCCTACTTCATTTGCAAAACAAACCTTGGTCGCGTGCCATACATTGTCGACATATTTTACCATCTCTGCTGTCTCTACAGAAGTGATAATTGGGGTTTCATCAACTGCATCATAGATACGAGATAAAATACGTGCAGATCTCTGATCACCAGCACCAATAACTGTTTTTGGCGGTGAGTAAAAATCCTCGACGGCTACGCCTTCGCGCAAGAATTCCGGATTAAAGCAAACGCCGAAATCGACCCCTGCTTTTAATCCCGAGACTTCTTCGATGATCGGGGTCATAAAGCCCATAGTGATGCCTGGAGGGATAGAGCATCGCATTACGATCACATGGAAGTCATCTTTTAACTTTAAGCCTTCGCCAATAGAACGGGCGGCGGCATCAATATATGAATAATCACACCCGCCATCTTCGGCTGTTGGCGTCCCTACAGATACAAACGTAACATCAGTATCTATAACCGCTTGAGTAAGATCAGTGGTTGCGGAAACCAAGCCTTCGGTCAAGCCCTCATAAAGCAGTTTTCCCAAATCTTTTTCATGAATAGGGGAAACACCATTTGCGATGCACTCAACCTTATTCATATCAATATCAACACCAACAACACGGTGCCCAAGGCTGGATAGACAAGCGGTTGAAACGGCTCCAACATACCCTAGACCAACTATACTTATGGAGGGTTTATCATCAATAATGCGCAAAGGTTGCCTGATTGCAGAAATTGTTTTGTTGGTTAAGTTATCAAACATTTTAGTATCCTTCATTTCCTTAATAATAAAGTTAACTAATTGTTTTATAATAATCTTTATCTGTATCGTATAGTTTAAGAATATTTTGAACTACAGCACTATCCTTTTGGTTAGTATCTCCACACATTCGAAAATATAAAAAAACGGCCCCGAAGGGCCGCTGTAGTTGTGTGAGAGTGTATGTTCTTTTTATTATTATTCTGCTGCAACTCGGGCGTAGATATCTTCATATCTCACAATATCATCTTCACCTAAATATGCGCCGGTTTGTACTTCTATCAAATGCAATGGCACCTTGCCTGGATTTTGCATTCTGTGGACAGCTCCTAACGGTATGTACATAGATTCATTTTCCGAGACTAATGTGACAGTTTCATTCACAGTGACGTTCGCCGAACCTTGCACAACGATCCAATGTTCCGCTCTGTGAACATGGCTTTGTAATGAAAGTGCCGCGCCCGGATGAACAACGATATGCTTCACTTGAAAACGCTCACCTAATGAAAGCGTCTCAAAATAACCCCATGGGCGATGATCCCGTGGGAAGGTTTCCGCTTGCTTTACATTTTTAATTTTAAGCTTTTGCACTGCATGTTTCACATTTTCAGACTGGCTGATATCTGCAACCAAAACCGCATCACCCATCGCGATGGCGGTGATGTTTTTAAGCCCCATACCAATCAGTTCTACGCCATCCGTTTCAGATCTTAGTAATGTATTTTCGCAATCTATTGCAGTGGTAGAACCACTTTCAACAACACCATTTTCATCAGCATCGCCCTCTTTCAAAACTGAACTCCAGCTTCCCATATCACTCCAGCCGCAATCCAGTGGAATAACTGAAAGTTTCTCGCAAAACTCCATTATTGCATAGTCTATGGAGATATCTTCGGCAGATTTATATGCCTCTTCTTCCAAACGGAAAAAGTCTAAATCTTTAACGCCATGTGATACGGCACGCCGACATGGTATTATCAATTTTGGAGCCAACACTTCAAAGGTCTCTAAAATATCAGCTACTTTGAACATAAAAATACCCGCGTTCCACAGGTACCGGCCAGAACTAACGTATTCTTCAGCTGTTATCGTATTTGGTTTTTCAACAAAAGCGCTCAAAGGCAATGCAGACGCGTGTTCATAACCAATCTTATCAGTAACTTCTAAATAACCATATCCTGTTTCTGCACGTGTTGGTTTCACACCAAAGGTTACCAATTTACCTGCACTGGCTGCAAAATACGCCGTTTCAAGAGCTATAGAAAAGGCCGCTTCATTTTTTATGAGATGATCCGATGGCATAACCAATAGAACTGCATCGGGCTGATCCTCAAGTTTCAAAGCGGCTGACAAGATGGCAGGTGCAGTATTGCGCGCCTCTGGTTCAATTATGATTGAATGTTTAGTAATACCAACAGCTTCAGCCTGTTCCTGGACAGTGAAACGATAATCTGAATTCGTCATTAGAATAGGGCTTTCAAAACCAGGCCCTTGAACCCGTTTTAAAGTTTGTTGAAACAAACTTGTATCACCAGACAGGTTCGCAAATTGTTTTGGGTAGCTTTTACGTGACAAAGGCCACAAGCGCGTACCACTGCCACCACATAAGATTACTGGGTAAATCATTTTATTTCTCCTTACACTTCTCACTTTATAAGTTTTTTATATGTGACATTGTGACAGGCCGCTGCCGCGCAAGAGAACAGTATTTTGCTCAACAGATCAGGCGTTATATCCCGAAGTATATTTAAGGTGATACTTCATAAGATTACGGGCATTGGTAACAAGCCGATATAAACAGAAAGACCTATCACGAAGGCGCAAATCGCTGTTATTAATTGAAACTTAGCTGTCCAGTTTTGAATACTCTTAACCAAGCCCACGCCTTCATCCGCCGATTGATTACCACGGTTTGACCATTTTTGTTTACTGAGATGGAAGATCATGAATATCTTAACCGACGCATTAATGATCTGATTGAAATATAAGATAAACGGCCAACTTAAATCGGTATCGCGTGCATATTGAAATAGAAATAAACATAGGATTGTACGGGATAAAACCACCCAAATTATGCAATGTAATATATACATTGGATCGATAAATAATGTCAGAATAGCAAGTGTCGGGCTCACCATCATCGTCCACATTGCAATACGTTGATCCACAATACACCACCAGATGAATGGCTTCACTTGACGTGGCCCAAGGGCTATAGCACGCGCTCCATTACGCAGCATATTACCAGACCAACGACGGAAATTTTGAATCATACGTCCTGTGCCAGAACCTTCGATTTTCTCAATAGTGTAAACACAGGTATCAGGCACGTAAGTCATTTTAGCATTGCGGGTTAATAAATGGTACCAAGTGCTTTTGTCATCACCTGATAGGAATCTAAAACGACCCCATAGCCAATGGTCCAAATGGTCTGCTTCAACCGTGCGAATGAATTTTTCATCCACTATATATTGGGCGCGAAAAACACTCATCCGTCCCGTTAAGGTTAAAACCTTGTCCGACATAGCATGGCTTTGCATTGCTAAACGCCTTTGCGCAAACCGCATCGACAACCAGCTTTGTATCCATTGTGGCCCATAGCAAATCACTTCTTCATTTGTAGTTAAGGCCTGTAGCTCTGGATCGGCTCCAAACATAGAGCAGGTTTTTTCTAAAACATCATTTCCATATACTGCGTCCCCATCCATAAAGATGACCAAATCATCTGGGTCAATGATAGACCGCTTCATTGCACGTAATATCATCCCGATGGCCATGCGTTTACCGGGTTGGTTTTGACGCAGGAAAACTAAATCAGCATCTAGATCTGCCGCATGTGTTTTAACAAAATCAGTGATAATCTCTTCGTCATAGCTTGCCCCTGTACCGACCCACAAAGTCGTAGAAATACCTTCACGCCTGATCTGGCTAATAATAGAGCCAATAACGCGACGCGTGATCGCAGGTTCTTCGTAGAAAGTTGTCATTTGGATATGAAGCCGGCCTGGGCGCCACCCTGCCTGCCATACAGCATCTGCACGCTTTCTCATTTTGGGCCACTTGACTACAGAATAGATCCCAGCGCGTACGGCATGTGTAAACCACCAACCAAAACGCCAAAATCCTAACGTACCTAAAGTAATAGTCACAGCCAGAACATTAGGCTCAAAAAAACCATTTGGTAAAGACACAAGTGCCGCAATCAATAATGTGCATAATACAGAAAATTGAAACCAAAATTTTGGCGTCCATTTTTTCAACCCTTTGGGCATTGGCCGGGTTAGTATTTGCAGCCATTGAGCAAGATGTTTTTCGAATGCGTAAAGTGTATCAGGTGCCTTCATTATCGCTACCCCCTATCAAGTCAGACAGAATATTGCGATGCAACCGAACACCCGCAGGTGCGTTATGTCGAAACCACTTACGTGTTTTTTTTAACCCTGCATTATCTGCTTTTATTGTTATGACCATACCAAACTTATCTGGCTGAACTTCATCGCTGCCAGCCTGTAAATCAAGTATGGTTCCGGTCACCGATTTTACTTGCCCGCGAAAAGAGTATGAAATTGTTGCAGGCATCCCAACATAGACACTGCCAACCAATCGATCATCAAGCCATCCGATAACCACACGAGGTGTGTTGTCTTCAACTGTGATAACTGTTTCCGCTCGGCTGGCGAAACTGTCTTGTAAAACTGGTATTGAATAGACCACACCATCAGTGCGCGCAATTATATGCAATTCATCCGCAGCGGCTTTCTTATTGCTTAGATCACGTTTCCAACGGCGCAAGTCTAAATAAAATTCGTCCACGCGTCTTTGAAAATCCAATAGAATGTCATGATAACTTCCGGGGTGCTGAATTTCCCCTTCGTCAAAGCGCTTCATCGCATTCCATGCTTTTAGCACGTCCAAAGGGTAATCATTGTTTAAATGTTCCGAATGGTTCCAAGGATACCAAAGACGGTAAAATGCATCCCAATATGGTTGTCTGAACTCATCCAACCTTGCCACATGTTTATCTAATTGTGATTGCGCTTGGTTTAAACGTCTTTCAGCAATTCTAATCTGGGTGCGAACCTCGTCAACTTGGCCCTCGCGATCAGGATCTTCTAGGCGTACTAAGATATCACCAGAGGAAACATCATCCCCTTTTCTAACCATAATTTTTTGAATATAGGCAGATTCTGGTGCTTGATACCTAATGATTGGTGCAATAAATCGGCCATGATCAAGTTCTAAGAAGGAAAGCCGCTTCCAGACTTGGTTGCCAACAAATCCAAATAAGAAGACTGCTAGCAGTATATAAAAAGCAACGTTCCAAATAATGCGTAATATTCTAGGTTTAGTCTTCGCTATACCAGATAGCATTTCGCTTTCTGTTTCTCCCATTGGAACCAAATCCACGGGCGTATCGAGGCTTGTAATCATTTCAGCGCTTGAAACCATGCGCCCTGTTAAAATGCCTTTATAAAACATCGCTAAGGTTTCGCGTTGGCGTACGGTTAAGTTGGTGAATGTAAAAACACCTGCCTCTTGTGTATGTTCAACATCAATGGGAAATTTTATGTCTATACCTTGAAACGGAATAGACAATTGCAAGCCTTCAGGTAAATTCCCTTCAAATTCATCAAGGGTAAAACCTGCCAGCGACCAACGGTCGATTGTATATGTCTGCCCGTCCGGTGCATATAAATACAGCGGGGCTGTAACCTTAAAAGATAGGTCGGGCATTGGACATTCATGACGAATGTTCATGGGCCGTCTCCTGCATACTTTTATATCGGTTTCCCAATATCTCTCACCCCTAGAGTGTACGCGGAATTATCTATGCTGCATTGCACCCAATAGGTGAAATACAAACAAAAATGTATAGATAACTATGCTAAAGGGTAGTTTATTTTTGCACCACTTGAAGGTGTTTATCGGTTATATTCCAATCCTCAGATAGGTTTGATAACTCGTTAGAAATTGTGTTTATTTCCTCTATCTTTGCAGCTCGCTCTATTCTACGCAATGTTTTTTGCAAACGCTGGGCGCCAAGAACACCAGAAGATCCCACAGATTTATGTGAAAGAGAGGCCAGCTCACTAAAATTACGACTCTCAAGAAGTTGGGGTAAGGTTTTCATCAACACGGAGATCTCGGCTTGGAATTTATTTAAGATATCCGATAGCTTTTCATCACCTAGTGTTTGTTTTAATTCATAAATAATATTTTGTTTTAAAACCGGTAACTTATCTTCAACCAACTGACCAGGTTGATCTTTTTCTTCACCGACAAGTAAGCTTTCTATTTTCTGGGCTAAAACATCATGCGATACTGGCTTGCATAGGCATGCATTCATACCCGCAGCCAGGAACGTTTCATGTTCTTTTGGTAGCGCGTGTGCAGTTAAACCAATAATTGGAACATCGATAGATAAACCAGCAGAACCACGAATTTCACGGGTCGCATCCACGCCGTTCATTACTGGCATACTGACATCCATCAAAATAAGATCGAAATGATGTTTTTTTGCCATTTCCACCGCGTCAAAACCATTGGCTGCTTCTGAAATAATAGCACCATCTTTTTCTAACATTTCACGTACAATTTGCCTGTTGATGTCATTATCTTCGACAAGTAAAATATTACGTGCGCTAAGGTTTTCTGCATTGTAGCTTGAAGGTGGTGTCGGCTTTAAAACCGGAATATTATCATCCAGTATCAACGGTACACAGACAATAAACTTCGTTCCTTTGCCCAACATGCTTTCCACAGAGATGTCGCCCCCCATTAAATCGACAATACGTTTGCAAATTGCCAACCCTAACCCTGCACCCGACGCCATACGGTCATAAGATTTATCTTGTGTATAGAATTCTTCGAAGACATGGGTAATATTCTCGTCAGAAATGCCAATACCAGTATCAGTAACGGAGAACTGTAAATCTGTTTTCGAGATTAAAGACGCGGTCATTTCAATTGTGCCAGAAATTGTAAACTTCAATGCATTCCCGATTAAATTATATGCAATTTGCCTAAGACGATGCTCATCCATCCAAACATTTTGCCCAGGCATATTTCCTAGTTTCAAAACCAGTTTATTCTTTTTCGAATTAGCCGTCGCCTGATTTGTTGTGATAACATTTTCAAAGAACTGTCCTAGATCAAAAGACGTTGGCACTAGATCCATCTTGGCAACATCAAGCCTAGACAGGTCAAGAACATCATTCACATGATGTAAAAGTATAGCACTAGAATTTTTTGCTAAACTTAAATACTCAGTTTGTTTTTTGGACAATTTTGTCTCTTGCAGTAGTTCTATGGTGCCAAATAATCCATTTAACGGTGTACGCATTTCATGGCTCATCACGGCTAGGAAATTTGACTTTGCCTTACCAGCTTCCAGGGCTTCATCCCGTGCAATCCGCAATTCTTTTTCAGCAGCAAGACGCTCTGTAATATCCCGGATGTAAGCCACAAAAATAGAACCTTTTTCATCTTCAGCATGCCCGATGGCAATTTCGATTTGGAATTCCTCACCAGATTTACGCATAGCCGTGATTCTAATTCGACCTTGATCAATTATTTTTGCAGATTTCGTTTCATTAAATTGCTTCATACCTGCATGATGTGCATCGCGATATTGTTCTGGAATAAGAAGATCCGCCAATTGAGCACCAATAGCTTCTGTAGCAGAATAGCCAAAAACCGTTTCGGCAGCTCCATTGAATTCCTTAATTTCTCCCTTTGCGTTTGCAACAACAATCGCATCAAGCGAAGTATCAAAACTGGATTTCAAACGTATACTGGCGCGTTCAATTGCAATCGAAACTTCTTGTGATTTTTTATGCTGGCGAAACAAAAGGTAAGAAATCGCCACCAAAAAACCAATAAGCATGGCAGACACAATTGCAGCAACAATCAACAAGTTAGCGAAATCTGTACGTTCAGCATCGATATCAACCGCGTCTAAACGAATACCTGTTAAAGCGATATCATGGGCGATACCACGTACTTTACGCAATTCTACTTCTAAGGCCGGCATCTTACTTAGTAATATATCATCAGATGCATCGATAAATTTCACTAATTTCTTAATGCAAAATTCTAGCTTTTTAAGATGTTTAGAAAATTTTTTATCTTGGCGCATACCTGCAAAGACACTACTTTGACGTATAAGCGATATACGGCTGTATAGATTATCAAACCGGCGTCTCACATTTTTTAATTGTGTTTTATCTTGTCGAACCAATGACGCCGCGTCAGAGAGTAACAAAACCTCAACCTCAACCTGAGAAAGCGTCCAAGATAAATTATCATTTGGCGCTTCTCGTAGGTTGGTTAAATGTGTCGTAATATTTTGGAAAAGGCTTAATAAAACGACAAGGCCAATTGCAATTACACTTAATGGCAACACACGTCTCAATAGAGAGCCTTTGACGTTCATGTCGGTATGTTCTTCCATTCTAGTCCTACTGAACAGATGTTAGGCGGTCTAATTGCCAAATGGAACGGGAATAAATCAGTTCTGTACGGTATTTTACATCCTGATCGTAAGGGTATACCACCCATAATGGCCCTTTTCCCCTTGATGACATTATTTCACCATCAATATGGTAGGCTACCATAGGCGCATCGGCATTTGTTGACTCTGCGGGAATATCCACTTTATAATCATTCAAAGCGATTGCATGAATAAGCGTTCCTGACGCTCCTGCATAATCCAAGATTGCTTTTAAATTCACACCAGTAAATTCAACTGCTTTCTCAAGCCAAATTGTATTGGTTTTAAATGTTGTAATCGGCATGGCCTGCAACATTTCTAGATCCAGTTCCAGGCTTCCATCCGCAGTATTTGAATTCTCGATCTCGCCTGAAAGAGTTAAAATGATATCACCTTTTGGACGTGGCATTTCTTCGGCAGAAACGTTGGACTGGCTTAAAATAAATATCGCAATTACACAAAGGGGGTTTTTAAAAGACATCATGGAAATCAACTCTCACTTAGTTAGGATTTCTTCTTTGTATCATCAAGCCGCGCGTATTATAGCCGTTCAGCAGTATAGGTAACTATACCAAAGTATAGTCGCCATATCCTAAAGATTTCATGCATCAATTCCTAAAAATAATGCTTTATGCGTAAAAAAAGACGCTTGGAAGATGTTTTACTTTGATACGCTGATCCTGCATGAAATACGCCTGCTCCAAATTCAACTTTCATTTTTTTCATCGGGCGCCACGATCCTATTAAACTTACTTCTGCACCTAGAAATGAAGAATGGCCTGTGGTGGACCCTGATATACGCGCGGAAGGTTTTGTAATTTGTTTGCTTACTTGTGCATAAGCGTAAGTATTCAAGTCAATCGAGAATGCCCGACTGGGGCGTAAAGCAAAACCAATAGAAACTACGGCTAGGTTTGTCAGATCAGGTTGATACACAAAACCATAACGGTTACATAAAGTTTTCCCACCGTCTTTTGTTTTATTGCTTTGCAGACCAGTTTGACGGAACCCTTTTGATCCTATTGCAAGCCCATATGTAATTTGTGGGTTTAATGCATGCTGGGCAACCTTTTGCGTTGCACGAAAATCAAACCCAAATCCGTTTTGCCCACCAATTGTAGCGCCGCCTAAAACACCAGCTATATTTGCAGTATAGCTAAATCGGTTGTTTCTTTGATTATTAATATAACCAATCAAATGCCCAAGCGTTGCAATTTCTGTACGCTCAGCAATGGCATAAACACCAATCGTATGTTTCTTTTGAAATCGTGTATAATGCGCTAAAGTATATAGGCTGTTATTTCTATCATCATCTTTTCCAATCACAATTTCATAGCCAGAGCTTTGTGTTCTACGTCCAAAATGGATGCCATCAATCGCTTTATCCGCAACCCATCTATTCTTATCTGACAATCTTAATCGCCCTAACGAAATGGTAACATCATTGGTAAACTTATAGGCTATTAACGCTTCTTTAATGCGAATATCTGACACCGTACTATACGATTTTTTATGTGTATCTTTGCCTTTAAAACTAAATTCAACATGCCCGAATGCAGTAGTATTTGAAGATATTTCAACACGGCCAGAAACTTCTAAAATCGCTTTGTATTTATTCGTATAATCATTTTTTTGATCGTCTAGTTTTAAATTACGTTCACTTAAATATGTGGCCGTAATACTACCCGCAAATGACAAATGGTCACTTATAATAATCTTTGTCTTCTTGCGCGTAGTAAGATCAAAACTTAAAGGTGATCGCACAGGTTTAGTTGAACCGGCATTTGCATAATCGGTGATGACAAAGCTAAATAAAAAAACTCCTAATACAAATCTAATATTTCTATTATATGCCATTTAACCAATCCTCTCACCGATATGGGTTAGAGAATAGATATCCTTTAGTCAGGTCAGGCTCGACGTAGCATAAGGTACTGAATGACCGCATTCGCCTATTAGCGATATTCAAAAGTATATATTGATAGTAATCAAATCCGAAGTCGATTATCAGTTGCTTTATAGCGTACAAAAATGATCTATGAAATATGAAGACAGAACCCAATATTACGATCTCTGATCAGATCCAACAGGCTTTAACCGACCAAATTATCTGCGGGCAATTGCTGCCTGACGAAAAGCTGCGCCAAGATCACATTGCTAAAACCTTTAACACAAGCCATGTTCCGGTACGTGAGGCTTTATTGCGACTGGAAGCACGCGGTCTGGCCGTGAGTATCCCAAGGCATGGGGTACGGGTCACCCCATTTAATCCGGGCGATATCCTTGAGATCAAAGCAATGCGCCTTGCTCTGGAACCCCTTGCATTACACCATGCCATACCAAAAATGACGCCAGATGATCTGAACATAGCCAAAGATGCGCAACGGGCATGTGATGACGCCCATGATCTGATCTCGTGGGAACAGACAAATCGACAGTTTCACAGTGCAATTCTAGCGGCTTGTGCAATGCCGCGCTTGTTGTCAGCGATTGAAAACCTGCAAATCTTAAGTGCGCGACATTTGCTGGGGACTTGGCGATCCACGTGGGAAGAGCGTACGGATCGGGATCATACTGCAATCTTAAACGCGATGATCCGCAAAGACAGCGATGCGGCTATCTCAGTACTGAAAAGGCATTTGCAACGTCTGGGGTAGAACTGTGTCCTTACTGCTTTTGCGCAATAATATAAACGGGGGCATAAGTCAGGCAAATCTTTTGATCTTGATCCGAAAACAGATGGGTATATTCGCGTTCAAACGCAGTCAATTTTTGGCGTGACCACTGACGTTGTGCGTTTGCATTCACACCTGTGTTTCGCAAATGCATCAACAGTTTGCGCACGGTGCTGAACTTGGCAACTTGGATATCTTGCTCAATAAGTTTTGGCGTAAGATCATCGGGTAACAAAGCTTGCCAATCAGTACTGTCAAAATAACTCATCGTGTGGGGGGTCGTGTCAAACGTTTGTATCTCTCGAAAATGCTCTGACCCAAAACTGCTGAATACCAACCAGCCACCGGGCGACAGGCTGTCTGAAAGCTTTCTCAAGAGGCTCGGCGTATCCGCAATCCATTGAAATACCGATGCCGACGCAATCAAATCATAATTTCCTGGCAATTGTTTTTCTTCAATAGCACCCGGCAAAAAATCCCATGCACTTGCGTTTAGGATAGGGGTAATATGCGCCTTACTATCCGCCACCAGATCATTAATCGTCCAGTGATCAACGGAAAAGCGTTGCACCAGTTCTTGTGTCAAAAAACCTGTTCCACAACCTATTTCCAATACATCGTGAAACCGGGGGGGAGGGCTGACTTGTGCAAAAAAGTCAACCAACCGGGCCGCAATATGCTTTTGCACATACGCGTTGTCGTTGTATTGACTAAATCCGCGTTGGAAATTTTGTTGAACTCTACGTTGTGTTGCTGACATAAGTTGAGAATGTAGCGTCACGTGATGGCCTCTTCCCATGATGTCCAAGCGGCAAAAGGAACATGAGGGCCATCCAGCACATTTAAGGGTTCTTGCCATGCCTTTTGCATATTGGCAAAGGGGAATATTTTATCGCGCCGGCTGATCCAAATCTTATCCCAGCTTTGTGAAACCCCCGTGTAATCGCGGGATTGTACCGCCATGAGCTCTGCTTTTCTGGCGGATACATCAATGGGTTGATCTGGGTGTTTCTTGCCATAACATCGGGTTAAAAAAACCTGAAAACTTTCACGTGAAAGCGTATCAATGGTTTTTTGCATCATCAGTGGTGGAATGCCGTTCAAACGATCAATCGGCGTCATGCTGCCGTTAAGCGCAACCTTGTGATCAAAAATATCAACGCGGCCTTGCTGCCAATAGCAATAGGATGCAATCCCGAATGACCATGCTACTAATGTGCGCGTTTTATAGTGGTGTAGCTCTGGTAGATCAGTCACAAGATCACGATAATCCGAGATATAGAGTATGTCTGCTTTAGTCTTTAGGTGGGCAAAGGCTTCGGGGCCTATGGCCCATCCCCCAAAGACTACGATTACTTGAGATGCATCCGAACCACGTTTTAACCATTCATGTAGCATCTATAAAACCTCGACCAGTTTACCCATAGCATGTGTTACTTGTGACAACTCATCCGAAGAAATAACAAATGGCGGCATGCAATAAATATGTCGACCAAAGGGGCGCAACCACACACCGAATTCTTTACATAAAGGGTGTGCCTGATCAGCACTGACTTGATGATTCATTTCAATCACACCAATCGCTCCTAAAACACGTACATCAAAAACCTGTGGCAGTGATCGTAAAGGCGCAAGTTCATGGGTTAGCTGTGTTTCAATGGCATCAACATTCGCCTGCCAAGGCGTGGTCTCTAACAAATCCAGACTGGCACAGGCCGCGGCACAGGCCAGTGGATTGGCCATGAATGTCGGCCCGTGCATGAACACACCTGGATTGCCATTGCCAATGCCAATTGCAACTTTATCCGATGACAGAGTTGCGGCAAACGACATTGTACCACCTGTTAAGGCTTTGCCCAGACATAAGATATCGGGTTCAACCGTTGTCAGTTCAGTGGCAAACATTTTGCCTGTACGCCCGAAGCCAGTGGCGATCTCATCAAAGATCAGCAAAATGTTAAAGGCATCACATAAGGCGCGCGCCTGATTAAGATATTCAGGATGGTAAAAATACATCCCCCCTGCGCCTTGCACAACAGGTTCTAGAATAAGCGCCGCAATTGTCTGGTGGTGGCTTTCCAGAAGCTGACGCAGATCTGCCAAACCGTTTTTGACGGGATCATCATCCCATTCACCGGTGATATTAATTGGGGGTTTTAGAGCGAAATGTTGAATACTCAGGGCATTTTGAAACAGATGATGCATGCCCGTTACCGGATCACAAACACTCATCGCTTTCCATGTATCGCCATGATAGCCGGATCGCACCGTGATAAACTGGGTTTTATCGGGATGTCCTGTGGCATGTTGATATTGCACAGCCATTTTCATCGCCACTTCGACGGCAACGGATCCTGAGTCTGAATAGAAAATACGCTGCATAGATGGCGGCGTAATGGCCAGCAGCTTTTGCCCCAAAGATATCGCCGGGTCATGAGTTAAGCCGCCAAACATAACGTGCGGCATACAACCCACCTGATCCTTGACTGCCTGAATGATTGTGGGTTGGCCATAGCCGTGAATTGCACTCCACCATGACGACATCGCATCGATCATTCTGGTGCCGTCATCCAGCGTTAGATGAACACCTTTGGCCGAAGCTACCTTATGGGTTGGCCCTGGCTTGATCACATTGGTATATGGGTGCCATAAGTGTTTGGCATCAAATGTACTTGCGGTCATATGAAACTTCCAAGGTCAAATTCTTTGGCAAAACGCGTTCTCAGGATTTCGGGTGTCAGGTGTTCCATCATCGGTAAACGCCCAAGGCGGCGGGTTTTACCAAAATCACAAATAGTTTGCTCCACCTCTGGTTCTGCATCCCCGACAAAGGCAACCCCGATTGCAGGGCATCCTGCGTGTTGCAAGGCGCGTAGTGATAAAAGCGTGTGGTTTATAGTGCCCAATTGAGTGCGGGCACATAAAATGACGGGAGCGTTCCATTCCGCGAAAATATCCAGAAACAGGATTTTACGATTGATCGGCACCATCACTCCGCCAGCACCTTCAATCACCAGTGAGCCGGAGACATCTGGTATTTTCAAGCGGTTCGGGTCAATGACTATATCTTCAGCTTCAGCAGATAAATGTGGTGAGGCGGGCAGGTTTAAACGGTATGTTTCAAGCAGGGTTGGTTGCCCGGACAGGCGACCAACCACTTCACTATCAGTTTCATCGGATAAGCCCGCCTGAATGGGTTTCCAATATGTTGCGGCCAAGGCTTGGGTTAATCCGGCTGCAAAAATGGTTTTGCCAATACCGGTATCTGTGCCGGTAACAATAAATCTGTTAGACATTCCAAGGCCTTTCCAATTCTTCGGCCAAAGCGCAAAACATATCACTGGTTTTTGTTGTTGAAGTGTTCAGCGTAATGGAAATTCTTAACCGTGCAGTGCCACGTGGCACTGTGGGCGGGCGAATGCCGCGCACATCAAACCCGCGCGCTTGCATACGTTTGGCCATGTCCATAGCTTGCTTGTCATCACCGATAAGAACAGGAATGATGTGCGATTGCGGTGTGGCAAGGCCGCATTTTTGAACGGCTTTTGCGCGTGCATGTGCGATATGTTTCGCAAATACGTCACTAAGGAGCGGTTTTTGTTGCAAAACCTGCAATGCCGCACGCACCAATGCTGCCGTCAAAGGCGCAGGGGCAGTGGCAAAAATAAACCCGCGCGCCTTATTGATCAACGTGTCAATCAAGGGTGTTGCACCGCAAACCAAAGCACCGGAAACGCCTAAAGCTTTGCCGCATGTGTGCAATGTAATGATGTCGACTTGTCCCTCGTATGCATGTAACAATCCGCGACCTTGTGGCCCCAAAACTCCTGTCGCATGGGCTTCATCAGCTACTAAGACTGCATCATGGCGTTGCGCCAATGCCACAAGACTTTCAATCGGAGCAAGGTCGCCATCCATACTGTAAACGGTTTCAAAAGCCAGCCAGATGCGGCCAGTCCCCCCTTGAGCATGCCATGCATTGATCACAGTATCAGCATGGGCGACGTCATTATGGTTAAAAGCTACAATTTGCGCGCGCCCTAAGCGCATACCGTCATGGGCACTGGCGTGGATTAGTGCATCATGGACAATCAAGTCTCCCTGTCTGGGCAGGGTGCTAAAAATCGCGGTATTTGCAACGAAACCACCACCAAAAAACAGCGCCTTTTGCGTGCCAAAGAAAGCCGCTGCCTCAGCTTCCAACGCTTCATGTTCAGGATCATTGCCGCGCAACAGACGTGATGCGCCTGCGCCCAAGCCAACCCCGCGGTCAAGTGCTGCGCTTGCAGCTTGGCGCAAAATATCTGAATTGGCCAATCCCAGATAATCGTTCGAGGCAAAATCATATCCGATACGTGGCACTAAGGTTCGATACCGCCCTCTGGTTTTCAGCGCCTCAAGCACATTTGTGTGTGCGCCAAACCCGATCACCTTGCGCCGTCACAGCCCACGGCCATGGCTGTAATACCCAAGCGGTTAAACAAAGCGGCATCCTTGTCTTCATCAGGGTTATCGGCCGTCAATAGAGTCTCACCAACAAAAATCGAATTGGCCCCGGCGAAAAAACACATTGCCTGCATTTCATCACTCATATCTGTGCGCCCAGCAGATAGGCGCACATGGGTTTTGGGCATCAAGAGACGCGCAAGAGCCACAGTGCGGACAAATTCAATCGGATCCAGTGGCGTCACATCTGCCAGCGGCGTATCGGCAATCGGGATCAGCATATTCACCGGCACACTATCAGGGTGCGCTTCCAATGTTGCCAATGTGACCAGCATATCGACACGGTCCATCTGTTGTTCACCCATACCGACAATGCCACCTGCACAAACCTTGATACCTGCCTCGCGGACACGGTTCAGGGTATCAATCCGGTCTGCGAATGTTCGGGTTGTGATAATCTTCGAATAATAGCGTTCAGAGGTATCAATATTGTGGTTATAATAATCCAGCCCCGCATCTTTCAACCGCAATACCTGATCATCTTCCAGCATGCCCAAAGTCATACAAGTTTCCATTCCCATGGCTTTGACACCTTCGACCATCGCTTCAAGAGCTGCCATGTCACGATCTTTTGGCCCGCGCCACGCAGCCCCCATGCAATAGCGTGTCGCACCGTTTTCTTTGGCTTTACGAGCCTCGGATAGAACCCGTTCCACTTCAATCATCTTACTAGCAGAAAGCTGTGCACCGTTTCGTGCAGATTGGCTGCAATAAGCACAATCTTCGACACAGCCCCCAGTTTTAATACTGAGCAGTTTGCTGCGCTGCACTTGATTAGGGTCAAAATACTTGCGATGAATACTATGGGCTTGAAACAGCAAGTCGTTCAAAGGTTGCTGATAGAGTGCATCAGCCTCTTCGCGCGTCCAATTAGTGCGTATTTCCAAATTGTCCAACATCCATCTACCTTCTGTTTTATAGACCGCAATGAGTGGGAATTATCGCAGGCGATCATTTTATAGATTATTTACGATAAATTTTTAGAGAATGTCAAATAATTATAGATAATATAATATTTTACCTTTTACTCCAAAATAATAACCATAATTTACAGCGATGTGGACACCGCGCACTATAACGCGGTTGTTGCCAGCACAGGCGGGGTTATTAGCATAAAACATATTAGACATGTCGCGGAATTGTGCGGCTCCTTCATCCAAACAGTCTAAAGATTACGTTAATTCGTCTTGAACATAGATAATGGATTAACGCTAAAACCCAACATTTATCTAAATTAGCGCGTCCCTGAGTTTTTATGCCAATAACTGCACCTGTGACTGACAACAGCCGCGCCGCGCTATACTACCCATTTCAGGAAGTTCTTTATAATTATATGATATATATGACAAACTTTGGCAGGGGCTGAGAGACTCGAACTCACGACCCTCGGTTTTGGAGACCGATGCTCTACCAACTGAGCTAAACCCCTAGAAAACCAAAGTGAGCATCAATTACGCAAGGTTTTCAGATTTTGCAAGCGACAAGTGGGTCTGTTTGAATAAAAAAGGGTAACAAACAAACTTTACGTAAGCTGTAATGACAATTAACAACTGGATGTTGTAGTATTTATCTTATGACAGAACTTTTAAAATCGGGCGCAGAGCCCCCCAAAGTCAAATTGGTCACAGAAGTTTGGGGGCCGATCCGATCACTAATAGCTGCACGGCGTAATATTCTAGAGATTATTCCCGCAGCTGCCACGAAACAGCCAATGATTTCAGGGCGCACGGGCAGTGTGCGTTGGCATATGGTGATGTCGCCACACGCAATTGGACGTATCCTGAAAGAAAAGCTGGATATATACCCTAAATCAGATGTCACCAAGAACATTTTAAAACCTGCCATTGGTGACAGCATGTTTATTGCTGAAGGCGCACATTGGCGCTGGCAACGTCGAGCAGCCGCACCGGTATTCACCCATCGCAATATTGCTAATCTAGCGCCAATCATGTCAGCAGCGGCTGAGGCCACTTGTGAGCGGTTAAATCTGGTTGATCAGGTAACTGACATGTACGAAGAAATGGTGATGACTACGTTTGATGTGATTTCAAACGTCACTTTTAGCGGCTCAGGCGCGATGCGCAGTGATAAGGTACACCACGCGATTGATCGCTATATTGACCAAACCGCGCGGATTTCCTTGTTTGACATTATAGGTATTCCCACTTGGGTACCGCGCCCATCACGACTGTTTCAGCCCAATGCATTAAAACAGATGAAAAGCGTGGCTGACCGCGCAATAGAGAACCGCAAACAGCTTGGGGCAAAACCTGTGCCTGATTTACTGGATTTGTTACTGGAAGGGGAAGACCCTGAAACCAAACGGCGGATGAATATGGCAGAGTTGCGCGATAATTTACTGACTTTTATCGTCGCGGGCCATGAGACTACAGCTCTGACTTTATCATGGGCTTTATATCTATGTGCTTTTGATCCTGAGGTTCAAGATAAGTTGCGTAATGAAGTGAAAACAGCGTTACGGGGGCGCGTTGCAACAGCCGAAGATTGCAATGCCCTGCCCTATACGCAGCAGGTCATTAATGAAACCTTGCGCCTGTACCCGCCTGCCGCATTCATATCACGCACGGCACAAGCCGCGGATATCTTATGCGAACGGGAGATCAGACGCAAAGATACCGTTATGTTGCCAATCTATGCGTTGCATCGGCATCATGATATCTGGGATAACCCAGACCAGTTCGATCCTGAACGCTTTGCTGATGGGTACAAACCTGAACGCTATTCTTATCTGCCTTTTGGTGACGGACCACGTATTTGTATCGGAGCGCAATTTGCAATGATTGAAGCCAAGATTATACTGGCAACGCTGATCTCACGTTTTAAGTTTGAACGTATTGAAACCCGCGATCCAAAGCCGGTGATGGTGCTGACTTTAAGACCAGAGGGCGGTGTGCCGTTAAAGGTCAGCCCGCTTTAACATCTTGGGAACATATGCCTTGCAAATCTTTCCATTCAGAGACTGACAAGACTGTATCAAACGGCCCTTCACCAATGCTATCTGCATTATTTGCAGCCTCAGCGCGCCCCTGCAAATCCGGGTGACTGGCAATATGAGATAATAGTTTAGGCCCATCCCCAAATCTGTTTTTAAGTTTTTCAAAAAACTTTGCCATCGGTGTTGATGGTAATTTTGCATCTTGTAAAAGCCCGTGTGCAAAGCGATCTGCATTAGCCTCTGCATCTTGACTATAATCAGCTGCAATCAGGCGTTCGGCCACTATCAAAGCCGCGGCGCCACCTGCAAAATCACCAAAGATCATTCCTAATATTCCAATTGATCCCGCCGAACGCAATGTCAGGCGGGTTGGGTCACGATGGATCACATGCCCCATTTCATGGCCCAGTACAGCGGCCACTTCTTCTGGGCTATCTGCCATTTCAAGTAACCCGTCAAACAGTACGATATGCCCCCCCGGCACGGCAAAAGCATTTGGCGTTTGATCATTAAAAACTTTGATATCCAACGGGTACGGGCTGTCAAAATGCGTGGTCAGGCGCGCGGCCATTTTATCAAGTGCGGCCTGGCCTTTCACACCGGTGCATGTCAGCGGCTTATCTTTACCATAGCCAAGGACGCGCTCAATCTGTTTTAGGCTGGCCTGCCCTAGTGCGATCTCTTTATCAACAGGGATCATTGTGGCCAACTGGCTTGCCAGCCCCGGAATAATAACAAAGATAATGATAATGACAGATGCAAAGGCCCCGGCACCCCATATGGTAATGCGTTTCCATGTTGTTATCGGAATATCGGATTTTCTCAAGTTCGGGGCGAGGTTTTCAAGCCTGTCAATCAAGGTTTCATCCGTGATGTCCAAACGCCCTAAACCACCCATCACCCGAAAAGACGCCCCTTTATGATTAGCCAGATCAGCCACAGTGCGTATATCGTCATAAGCCCATTCTACAGGTTGGTTTAGCGTCTGTGCAGAAATCTTCACCCCATATTCCGCGCAGGTTACCTGAACTTGATGTTCGCGGGCAGAAACCCCATTATAAAATATGCCGTCTGGGGATTGAATATCATCTATCATCGCCTAAAATCCTGCCCCGACATCTAACGCGTCGGCAAAGCCTTCGGCCTCTATCATTTCATCACCTTCACGTTGTTCAACATCGGCCAGAGCTTGTGCATTATGCACCTCTGTGACTTGAGCATAATGTTCCATAATAGGTTGGCTGATAAAAATCAGGCTTAAGACGCTGGCGACCACAAAAAACGTCATATAGCCCAGCACCCCACCAACAGCGATCCCTGCGGGGGCATCGCCTATGCCAATATCAACACCACTAAGGATAGCATTTGAAAGTACCCCGATGATGCCGCCGATCAGCCCAGCTATGATCGGGGCCAGCAAGGAAACGATCAAACCACCAAGCAGATAAATTCCGATGATGCGTGCAGTACGGGGTTCTGAAGTGAATTTTATTGTGCCATTTAGTTTTTTCAAACTGGTCAGTATTTTGTGACTGTGTACATTGTAATAAGCAAAACCGATATAGAACCACATAATGCCTATAAAAACCATCGCACTGGCTAATATCGCCAATATTATATTTCGAATATTTAAGTCGCCTTCCAGAGCGCCTTGCAAGCCTAACGCAGCAAATATAGCGCCACCGGCAAGAACAATCCCCAATCCTAAAGCAATATGTTTCATCGCGGGATAAAGCAATTGCCAACGACCTTCTTGGGTAAACTGTGCAGTGCCAAACCAAGTGCGATCGGTTTTGTATTTTTCCAGATAATATGTCTGACGTGGCAGCAATATACCCAATGTCATGATCGTTAACAGCCAATGGCCTATTGCACGGGCCGCATAACCCCATGCGGCTTGTTCCGCGCCAAAGCGGATACCCTTCCATTTGGTACGCGACAGCATATAACGGCGCGCGCGGTATTGCGCATAAAAAATCAGCGGTGCAAGGGCGATGAACGAAGCATAGGCTAATATAATACCGCGTATCGGATCTTCACCAGCTTCAATTGTTTGATATAAAGACATGCCTGCAAAACTGAGCAGGATTTGAAAAACCCCCAAATAAATTGCCAGAACTGCCACCGCTATCAAAAAACCGATGAATTTTTCAACACCTTTACCAGTATATTCAAACCCATGCCCGCCCAAAGTAAATGCAGACCAGAAATAACGCCGCAAACGGGTGCGCGCCCAGAAACGGTAAATACCTAAAGTGATCAATGTCAGTAAGGTTGTGACAACCGCTAAACCGCGTAATTGCGCTGTGTTACCATTAAAGGAAACAGTGCCCTCATGCGGTTCTTCGGTCATATGAATATCCTTAAATCAGGTAGTTTTTATATATTAAACT
>JQIA01000049.1_pt1 | contig 47689 bp, 47 predicted proteins | sample 811431 | NCBI WGS metagenome assembly JQIA01 (sample SAMN02998118, study PRJNA258478) | marine sediment metagenome | biome: marine; feature: seafloor; material: sediment; isolation source: oil-polluted sediment collected from 3 locations (0.5 km, 0.7 km and 0.9 km)... | place: USA: Gulf of Mexico ...
AGTAGATACATCATACGCAGAACTATACAACACAATCTTTGAATAGGATAAAAAATATGGAAGCTCCAAATGCATCTCCCTTCCCCGGTAAAGACCTGATCCTGTATCATATGCCTAAGGAAAAGGCACAAGATCTTACCATGATTGGGTGCGGTAATTTACCCGTAAAAGCGGAAAACCATCGATTGATTCTCACTTCACCATTTATCGGCGATATGGCGTATTTCGGTCTCTCACCAGAAGAGAAACCTCGTCTGGTCCCCCTTATGTCACCAGAGGAGGTTGCTAAGGCCCGATCGGTAGATGGTATGCGATCCCTTGTACAATTGCATACACTGGATTGGTTGTTCGCCAGCTGTGGCAAGCCATCAGACTATGTATCGAAAACAGTGCAGCTGCCCTATGTGATGGATGGATCGTACGCTAATCTGGTTGATTGGGCATCTCCCATCGGTCAGGTCTACCTGGCTACCTTTCAACGGTTAAACGAGGGTGGGGCATTGGTCGACTCAATTCATAGTACGATGTTCAGCTTGAATTCATTCGATATAGCATACAAGATCCTTGATCCAGAACAGGCGAAAACAGTGATTGCTATGCCAACGGCTTCAGCTAACGCTGTCGGCTAAGTCTTTCGGCCAATTCTGTCTACTATGTAAAATGGGGGCTCTATATAGAGCACCCAAAATCCCTTACTTGGAGTAATACTTTGTCGGATCATACTAAATTTGCTAATAAACTCGCTAAGATACTCAATAATAAATTGGGCAATCATACTATGCCCCTGAAGGCCACACCTCTGCAAGAGATGGCTCGGGATACTATGTGGGTACCAAGTGACTTCCTGGATGTTAATCGTATCACTGCTGGTAGTTTATTCAAATTTGCACCAGCTGGTAACATCATCACTATTGCAGGTCAGGAAGCCAGTGGTAAATCACTCTTGGGTCTCAATCTTCTGAAGAATGCACAGGCTGCTGGATTCTTCCCTGTTATGGTAGAGACAGAGAAAGCACTTACTTATGATACCGCTAAAGGTGCTGGTCTAATGAATGACCCGGAGTTGGGTGGTCTGATCCTTCGGACTGGCTATGTTGAGAGTTGTCTTATATCATTGGATACTGTTATACGAGAGGCAGTCAAAGCAGGCGTCCAGCCTATGATCCTCTTGGATTCTCTCGGTAACTTGGATATCGAGAAAACAGTTAAAGATGTGACCAAAGGCAAACTCGTATTGGATCAGGGGCAATTCCAAAGATCCATCAAGATCATGCTTAAACATCTTACTAACCTATGCGCGATTTATGATATTCCGATGATCATAGTCACACATATCTATATGGAACCTGGTATGTATGGTGGGAAGAAGATATATGGTGGTCAGCATCTGAAATTCCTGTCCAATACTATCCTTTTCACATCGACTACTCGTAGGAAAGACAAGACTGGTTATGACTTAAAAATGACCTCTCTGAAAAACCGGATTTGTCCTCCCTTCCAAGAAGCCACTATCAAGATTGACATCAAGACATCACAGGTGTGCCGGTTCGCTGGTCTGGCGAAAGTAGCAGTAGGTCTGGGTCTTTTTGAGTCCTTACCTGGTGGGTATATCAATGTACCTCATCTTGGTCTGAAATTGTATGAGTCTCAGATAGAGGGTGTTCGGGCTCCAGATGTATTCACCGATGATTTCCTCCTACAGATGGAGGATGCTATATCTACATCCGGCTACGATACTATCACCTTCTCGAATGAAGTGGCCGCTGAGTTATACGATACCTCTATTGATGGTACAGTATCTCGTAAGCCAGAAAAGAAGGATGTGGCCGACAAGACAGATACAGATGAATTGTCCGGTAATGCTGATACTGCTAGTATGAACGACGCATCTACAATGGCCGTATCATCAGACGCATTCCAGAAAGCACTGGAAGGTAAGAAGGACAATGCTGATGTCGAAACCTTTGGATCGTCGGATGAAATAGAGGGGGAGGATTAACAGTATCCAGATGGGGTATCGGAAAGAGGTACCCCATCATTTGACTAATCATATATAGAAAATGAAGAGCCTTTACAGAGAGGAGGTGGGTTACGTACTCGATATCCTCCGAATAGGAAGAGCCGAAAGGCTGAATGCAAATGAAGGACAGACAGATCCCACCATTTCCGCATTAGATTTCCTCATAGCCAAAATAGGATCGCACAAGGGTGAATATGTGCGTATACCTACATTACCACCAGAGATCCTCTCTGGCCTGGACAAAGAATATATCACTGAATTACTATACCGAGATAGCTCAGGTGGTAGCTTCTACCAGATCACCACTGAGCATATCTGGGATAGTGATATATTCGGACCCAATGAATCGTAAAAAGAGACCCCCAAATGCTAACGACTGATTTATTTGACAATTTTGCACATTTTGTCCCCGGTACGGCAGCACCATCATCTAATGTTGGCGGTTCATTCGCCCACAATGAGATGATGAGTAAAGTTGCCGATCAGCTGGGTAATCCCGCTGATATAAGTGGCGTAGCGCCTATAAAAAAGGCACTGAAAAGATTCCCTGAGTTATTATACCATCTCGGTGCTATAGCTACCTTTGTCTCATATACTAACCAGTATCCTTGGGTCAATAAAAAAGTGTATGGTCCTGGTGGTATCTCTCTCACCTTGGAACCTCGATTTTCTGCTGAGGAGAATCTGGCTCAACTAGTAGATAATACTTTGGCCTCGTTGTCACCAGATACCAAGGCCAACTCATCACTGATGGATCAGCTCCAGCAATTGGTAAGTACATCAGATACGCAGGATTTTAAAGACCAGGTAGAGGCAGACACAGGTGTAGTCCAGGGCTTAGCGCATAAATTATTAGAGTTTAATACTATATACGTTCAGTTATATAAGGCTGCTAATAGTCTTGTGACTTATTCTAATGTAATTGTGGACTTTAGTCCTGATTGGACTAAAATTATGTTTTACTCACTAGATGAAGTGGTGAGAAAGAGTAGAGGTCAATTATCCAAAGAAGTACTGGCTTCTCTAGAGTCTGATGATGATCGAGAATGGCTGTGGATAGTCACAAAGACGAATAAGATACTTAGCGAAAAAGCATATGTCGTAACTGACGGCAATTCACTATCAGAATCACCGATGGGTCGAGTAGTCCACTATCTGAATGTACTAGATGTATTGGAGGTATCTTTATCGGTAGAGCGACTCGCCAAAGCCAATAGTTTTGTGGTATGGAAGGTGGGCGTAGATGGTCTACCAGGTGAGGTAGTTGGCCCTTGGCTGGACACCTACAGAGAGCGGGTCATGTCTAAATTTAGGGCTGGTACAAAGACTGCTGATGTAGCAAGTGCATCTATGTCTAGATCCATCACAGCCAGTCATGTCTTCGTGCCAAACTACAAAGATAGTCCTACTGAAGTTGAACAGGTCAACTTAGAATATAGGCCTTTACTAGACGACATCGATTATTGGTGGCGTAAGGTCTTCATGGCTCTTGGTATACCACCATATTATTCCATGACTATATCTCAAGCTACGACTACACTCTCTGGTGACGTCACAGCATTTCATGAGTCACTTCTGGGTACAAGAGTTCGTCGGTATCAAGGTCTACTGGAAGAGGTGCTACGCAGCTGGCTCCAAGCATTCTTAGAGGCGCGTCTCGGTGATTCATTTAAAGGTAAATATGATATAAGTGTCTGCCTGCCGACCTATGTCTCTGGTGGAGAAGAAAGTCGTAGTGAGTACATGAAACGCATCAACCAATTTGCATCAGCATATAGTACATTGAAAGTATCTGGTATGCCATTAAATGCTAATTTTGTATCCCGCCTGATGTTCCCTAATGCTGATCCAAAAGAAGTGATGGATACATCTAGACTGCAACCTAATCCAGGCCAAGATGACTCACAGCCCTCTACGCTAAAACGTTCAGGCAGTGTAGATGATATATTGGCCGCCATGAATAGAAATTCAACCAGTATAGAGGGTTAATCAGATATGGCACCAGGATCGAATAGAGCAGGTGATAGGAGATCAGTTATTGACCCAGCTAGAAGCAATATAATTAGTCTACCGATCGCTGGAAAACAGGTAACCCGTCGAGTGAATTCAGAGCAAGTATCCAGTTATCATTTGAGATATCACCACAGACCCGGCGGGCGACCTCTAAAGGGCGAGGATGTAGAAAGGCAGGATAACAGAGATAAGGACCCTGGTGAATTTGAACTATCCCGAATAGAAGAGGATTACCGACCATTTCTGAAGAATTCTATAGCAGCCGACCCTGAATTCTTCATAGATAGGGTGGCTAAAAAGGGTGGGGCTATGACTGTGAATATCATGTCTGCCGCTATAGGCCTTCTAGTACATACGGGTAATATCGACGCTATAAGTAGACTGGACCAGTTCTCCTCCCCTATCCGACAGGCTATAGGTGATAATATGAGTAGAGCTACTGCTAGACACTTTGTTAGAGAAGCTGGTGGCCACGACCTTATTGATCTATTTGGTCCTAATAAGGTATTAAGGGGTGAGATGGCGCTAAATGCCAACACCCTATATCGGATGGGTTTAGAGCCACTTCGGTATGTATTGGGTCAACTAGATGACATGCTAGCTCCAGTTGACCACATAGATCTAGGACATCAGCAGATATTCAGTACCAGAAGTCCTAATCTGGCACCCAGTGGTGTTCACCCCATAAAGGAACGGGGGGTCGATACTATGTCAGTCGCTGGGTCTAGTCCAGAGTTTCTCTTCTCACCTAAATCGGGACCAGATTTACACACCTACCTATCTGATAGTCTAGGCTTACAGGACTCTGATGGATTCTCGTTATATCCTATTGGCTCACTACCAAGACCTAGCGGCCAGGCATTTAGACTACTGCCTGATGGTATAGGTAATTCATCCATAAAGATACCATGGTCTATAGCGAGGAAAGTACTGCAAGGGTTTATGGCTCGTCCTATCGTATATGAGAGAGGTCTCAACGAAGGGGTACCGATCTTTCCAAACCTGAGTGATAATGTTCTAACTAGTAGTGAGTTAGAATTGCGACAGAAGATACACAAACTGACTTCAAGAAAGCCCACTGATGCGTTAAAATTGATGCGTGAGTACGGAGAGAGTGGGTATGGTGTTGATGAGATAGATCTATATAACGTTGATCAATTTCGATGGATCAACGGTAGGCGATTTAGAGCAGGAGTGGAAGAGGTAGATCTCCCAGTATTCCCCCATCCACTCTTGAGGCTAGCCAGTATGGAATATCGAGATACCGATGATGATATGGAGGTAACGGAGAGATTATGGGCGTTGGTGATCAGCAGTCTACCCTTGACTTCGGTTCGAAAGTAAGGACCGATTTCGGGTCAAAGATGGCAATAGATTTTGTGGAAAGACTGGGTGAATCGGCTAAACAAGAGGAAGTAGTATGCCACTGTCCATTTTGTGATAGGGTTAAGAGCGACCCGCACAAGAAGACCATGTCAGTCAATGTCATGACAGGTAAGTTTTGTTGTTTTCACTGTCATGAGGTAGGAGGTGCGTCAGATATAGCTAGGCATTTGCTCAATTGGGGACATATGCTGAGTACAGGTAAGGTGAGAGATACTAGTACCCTTCTGAAGAGAGAAGATATAGTATTCAGACCAATAAAGATTAGGGTAGGGTCATTACCTCCAGCAGTGAAAGACCGAGTAACCACTGACCTCTTGGATCGAAACATATTGTCACTTGAAGAGATACATGATATAGATTTCTGCCTAAGTGGAACTAGACCGGTTAAATGGAGTAATAGAGTCATACTTGAGGCCGATGGCGTATTTTTTGGTAAATCACACACGGACGAAAAACCTAAATACTTGACTCAACCTAATTTCAGACTCGCCGAGCATGGATATATAGGTATAAATGAGTTATTAGACTTGGAGGAACCAGCAATATTGGCAGAAGGTGTGATGGACTATCTGACACTACCAAAGGGACATCGATTGATGTCCCCTGGTACTTCAGGTCTTTTTAACCCACTATTGGCGACCACCTCAAGGCGGAGGCGATTAGTGGTAGTGCCAGATTCAGATAAACCAGGCTGTAAAGCTTTCCTATCCATTCTGAATAAAAGATTATATGGTAGTCGAACTAAGTTTGCCTTTGTATCCTGGATCACAGGTGTCAGTGGTGGTGATATCAATGACCTAAGTAGACACTACAATATGAGCAGTGACGAAATTTATAGAGCTCTTATCGATGTGTCAAAGGATGCACCTTTGACATTAGCAGCTCTGAGGTCTGATTATGAGATCGTATCCAGCAAAAATAAAGGTTTGATGCTAGCAGAGGATCAAAAAGATTATGGCAAGAAGAGATCTACTATTAAAAAAGACGGAAAGTACACAGGATCGTCTCAAAAGAAGTCTTCCACCCTCAAGTGGTTTTGAAGATCCAACCCAGATGGAAACACTCTGCGAAAGTCTGGATTCCTTCCCTACTGTCTGTGATGAGGCAGGGGATTCAGTTAGCTGTCCAGAGGATGAACCTCTTTCTGCTGTTATACAGAAATATTGGGGTGAAATGCAGAAAGAGGTCAGTGGAGTTCCGACCTTACAATTATATTTAGCTGGTCTCTATCGTATGTCGAAGGAGTATGAAAGAATAGAGACCACCATAAATGACATGACCACTAGTGTAGAAGCTCTTGGTACATCACCCCAATTGACCAATGAGAGAGCCAGGATACGGGATAATCAAACATCACTAACAGCGGAGGGCTGGAAACTATTGAAAGCTGTCATGGAGTGTCTATCACATATACATACTGATATATCTAAGTTAAAAGGCGCAGGAGAGGACGAGTCTAGTTTTTTCGATGCTATGGTGGGGGATTAATATATGGCATCATGGCAAAGTAGAGACAAAAGGTTCGTACGAGTAGAAGATCGGAAGGACTATGTTGAGCCGATAGATGTGGAGAATCTATTGGATACCTTAGAGACCACTGGAGTGCGAGAAGGAGTCCTCTCACCTAAGCACATAAATAGTCGCTTAGTGTTACATTATAACCGATATCAAGTCGCAGATAGTCAGGCTGAGCGTAAGGATTGCATGAATAAGGCTTGGAATCTGGCCTTACCTATTGTGTATCAAGTGATAGAGAAAAAATTCAAACGTACCCTGGATTTATATGCTCAACTTAGACCAGATATAATCTGTGATTGCTCCATTGTGGTAGCAAGGACTTTTAAGTCTGGTAGGTATGACGCCAGTAGAGCCATGCTCTCGTCATACCTATACGAATTCTTCGTATATGCTATATTAGGATGTACAGGTAAATTCTTCAAAGACAAGAAGAAATACATATGCGTAGACCCGCATGTCATGAATCAGACATTTGTAGATGAGTCTGATCCAGAGGACTTGCGAGTCGGTATATCAGATAATCAACCTAAAGGTGATGTTACAGATAGCAGTAGCTGATCCTCGAAGGATGTCGACATCGACATCATCGGCAGCTACATTTCGTACATCGATCACCGCGAGTACGATCTCACTAGACCATATGGGGTCGGCCACAATATCGGTCCGTTTCAACCATACTGGATAAGTATTACTATCTGTCACTATAGCCCCACCATCCGATTCGAGTACATAAAGATCTGTACTCGGATCGAAGACCTGATCGCCAGCCAAGTTATCATGTAGTACACCAGGTTCGGCAGCACCTGCTACACTGGCTGCTGGGTCTGGATTTACCTCCACTATATTCGATGTAGCTACCAGATAGATCCTATTGAAGTCAGACGTGGTCTGCCCTGCTATTGCAGGTAGAGCTATATCTTGTAGTCTGAATTCTAATGTTGCCTGCTCATCAGTGTCTACGGTATCGAGCCGACTCACATCCAATTCTGGCATCATCAGCTCGACTGTATCTGAGCCAGGTGGCATACTTGCTGTTGTGGCTGCTATAGTCTCTTTGGCGAATACCATTTTAGGCATAGATAGCAGTAGAGCCTTATTGTCATACTCTGCAGAAATACTGGGATCGAGTATTAATTGAGCACTCTTTGTTAAGTGCTCCATCCAGCCATCAGCTACGTAGGCACTACGTATTTCACAATCATATGCTGGCTCACCAGCAACACTCTGAATCGAAGCCGATGCTCGAAGTGTGGCCCTTGTGCTTATTGTTCGGGTGTTTGAGAACATCTTGTATATCTCCTTACAAGTTAAATCTATTACATGTTTGTTTCGTCTGATTAGTCATTAGGTCACTGTTATACCGCCTAATTCTATGTACTTCAGGGCCTCAAATAATTTCTTTGCTTCGGCCTGTATATCGCCGAGATTATCCATATAGTCTTCCATCGCTCCACTATCGAATATACCAGACATCTGATCTGCTGCACTATCTATTGGGTTCAGCTCTAATTCCAACTTACCATCGATACTGATGGATTTCATACGGGATGGATCTATACTGTCTGAAGAAGCATCTAATTGTTGCATCTTCAGAGATAATGGGTATTTACCTAATGCGTTCATCACATATGAGGCCAATTCTTTCACCAAATAAGGCTCAACAGCCTTATATAGGCTACTAGGTATATTGTCCGCTGTGAGTGTACGGGACTTCAGGAAGAATACTATAAAATTATTCAGATTTGGGTTTATGAAGTCACCAACATCGTCTGTCATAATCATAGGTGTATCCATTCTACCAGACCATTCATCCACAGCTAGCGTCATATATAATTCGATGGCTGTTTGCTCAGCTAAATATGGTGTATTTAGCTGGGTGTAATCGTGCAACCCTCGACCAGTGATATCTCTTCCCACCGATGGTGATGTGTCATATATGCCAAGGATCCTCAGTATATCTGGATCCATATCAGCCAAGTACAATTTGGGTGCTACACCTTCACCATCTGCACTGGATATAAACTCCTCGTATACCCTCCCCACAACAGAGGGATAATCCAGATTGAATGATTGGATAGCCTCTGAAAACATCAGTTCGATCAGACCATCGATATCGGGGGCATCATTCCTCTGAAATAATTTTAGGTCAGTGGGGAACCAGCTATTCTTCAGTCTGGTCCGAAGTATGTCCAATCGTGCATCCATATGTAGTTATCTCCTATATGGCGAAATTGCTTCTTGATTTATCTACTACGACCACTTTACCAGAGGATAGTGTTATCACTATGATATAGCTGATCTTATCCACTGGTTTATTAAATCCTATCTGCCATACACTACCAAATTGCTCTATGTTAGAAGTATCTGTGGACTTATTAGAATTCTGCAATATCGCTTTAATGACTTTCTCACTACCTATATTCATCAGTCGTACAATCACTGAGTCGGTGGTGGTGAACCTATTCCATCTGGGTTCGCCATCTAATATAGGTGAAGTCGAACAAGATAGATCCGAATAAGGGGATTTAGGTATTACAGCCTGACACTTAAGAGAACTTATGAATCTATCGCCTAATACTACTTCTACAGCCACATAGTCTATCGGATCACCAGACCTAATATATGCCATACACGCTAGTGTAGTTCCAGCGTCTATATCGACCACACCGTGTAAGCCGGTCCATAAAGTGGACTCATATGTATTAGTTATAATGGAGCACAGTATCTGAGTGTAGGCCTCACCAGTTACTGTGCACCCTATATCATCATTACCACTATATCCTATTGCTATAGGTATGCTATTGACATCTGTCTGAGTAGCAACGTTGACTTGTACAATTATAGATGAACCCTCTATATCTGCACCTCTAGACATGCAGTGTCGGTCATCCGCTATGTGATTGTAGAGTATACAGGCCACATCGGCATATAAGATCGCTCCTATATGTGCTGTACACAGACCTACATGTGTTTCTGAATATATGTAGGCGTAACATTTTATTTGGCCATGATGAGTTGACTGAACTGCTGGGCATAGACATCTGATATTGGTGTGGATGTATGAGTATGCTATACAAGGAACAGTCGAGGCTGGTGTACTCAGCAGATTTATGCTTATGACACTAAATTCAGATGACTGGTTCGATGGTAGGCGACATATCAGATCTGTTGAGGCACCGATTGATAGGCGTACGGACCTTATGTCATAGTCTGTTATAGCTAGAATCAGTCTACATGCTATCGTACTACTGGCCATACTTTTACACCTTAGATACTACCCATTATATTAATCCTGCACGACATCTGGTTGTAACATACACCGCACTCTCAAGAGCCGGCGATAGTCTCTTCCAGATTAGTCCAGTGTCTTACTAATCTGGAAGACAGAGAGTAATCTTTATAAAAAATTGGAGCGTCCCATGGCCGAGACTTGGAGTACTGCCAGGCAGGTATTAGTGATCAGCGAGCAGGCAGATACATTTGCCACTGATCGCACAGCTATTGCTGTAGGTGCTAAGCAGACATATCTACATAGAGCAGGCCTAACTGCCGGTTACATACCCACTGGTAACGCTATATGGGCTATCTGCGTACCTATAAATCCTGAATATTCGGATATAGTAGCTCGACTATTCTGTCTAGATCGAGGCGACACTGATCTTCAGTGTATCTGCACTACAGACACTAGTGTAGTATACTGCCGTACTATAGGAGTAGATAATAATGGTCCAGTAATATTGGAGTTCCCTAAGTATTATAATGATCCTACTATCCCACCAGATTTTGATATAGTATTTCGTATATATAGCTCAGCTGAACTGGACTGGAATTCATTTGTGGTGACCCTAACGACTTCATCTAATCGCAATAGTACATATGGTCTATCTGAGGCGACTGTAATAAATATAACAGACAGCATATCAGAAGTACGTATAACCCCAGGTGGTATAATTGCTGTATTGGGTGATACCGTCAATGTTAAGGTGTATGTGAAAGATATATATGACAGAGACATAAGTACTAATTGGTGATAACGATATGGCAGATTATACTATCAAACCGGTGAAAGGTTCAGCATCATGGAGCAAGGCAACTGGTATAATACAGGTTAGTGGTACTACTGGACCCTCGGCCTATGCTGATGACATAGGTATAGGTACTGTCATCGATGTTGAATTTGAAGTTGGTGTAGATATCGACTCCATAACAGTGTCTAATATAACATTATTATCATGGCAGTGTACACCAACAGGATGGGTCTTCTCTGGACAAAATATACTGGAGAAGGATCTAATAGGCGAGTATTTGAGTGTATTTGAGTGTATGGCTCAATACAAATCCATGATACAAGAAATGGATATCTCTGAATACCTGGAGACTCTCCTAACATACGACGAGTCACATACTAGACGGACTTCTAGCCCCTACGCAGTACCTAATACCGGTTGGTGGCGACTGAGTGAGATTGCACCGACCTGGACTATCCCTGAATTAGCAGACACCTATATATCACAGCTACAATTACTGGAGTATACATCCAGCCTGAGAGTGGTCAATAGTTCTATACCATTGCAGAATCAATTATTCTTAGTGGATGCATTCTCCAAATCGGTATCCATGATACCAGAGGAGTTGAGAGAGGTAGATACAACACTACAAGATGCTGCAGTATCGGATTTTTTAGATCTGCGTAATGTAGATGGCGTGGATATGACTGGTAATAGTGGTAACCCACTGAATGACCCCAGAGGCGAGGATGGAGTAGGCTCGATAAATATACAAGTAAAACATGATGGTGACTTGACCGATGAGGACCCAGTGGCCAATCCATTCACCACTGATCTGGAGGATAAATGGAGTAGTAATCGATGGCTACGAGACTCGTCCAGACAGAATAATTATCAGCGACTAAATCTATACAGTAAATTAGGTAGCAGACCAACTCAGCTACCTCATGAAGTTCAGGAATGGATCAAGGACCTGGTAGTACCCATTACACATACATCATTGTATGATCAAATAGTCAGTAAATCTTTTGATTATAACATAGAATATTTCGACCGATATAATGTGACGCAGGATCTATATAAGACTATATCGCATACGTTTGTGAGATCACATGAAGCTATTAATCCATATGCGCACAGTTCGTCATTACCAGTGGAGACCTTCCAGGTAATCACCAAACAGTCCGATGTCGTATTAAAGGGTCTACTAGCTGGTCTAGGTATCAAGGAGACTAAGTTGACTCTGGCCTCATTAGGTTATGATCCATTAGCATATGTCTGGGGCGAAGATGTACTTACCGAGGCCGAAGACCTGGACATCGGGGTGCTATCACCATTATATATTCAGTTTGATGAATATGGATATTCATCAGCAAAAGTAACTCAAACCAAATATATAATGACTCCTGTATGTGAGGCCAGTAATGGCGATATGAGTGCTGATGGTGGTTCTGATACGATGCCATACTTATTTGAGCGAGAATATAATGAAACCATCACCTACCAGGCTGGACCCTTCTTATTGAATTTGGAGAGTCTCTTCTGGATAACTCCTGATGCTGCGGACAATCTAGGTGCCATAGATCCACAAGGAAATAGAGTATGGATCGGGCCATATGATGATGCTAAGAAGTACTCTCTCATGATACCTACCATGCTGACTATGTATGAATTATTCAGGGATGAGGACGGTAGGAATCTACATGAGGCTTTATGTACATTTGCTCAGCATGGTAATCTACTTAAAGAAGCAGATATATTAGTGGCTGCCATATGCGATGAATTGTCTAAGGATGCACCGATGGAATATGTCAAGATGTTTGAGACGTATTATAAGACTGTGCATAATTGGTTTGATGGTCAATTTACTCGTATGAATGGATTACAATATTCATATTCAGGATCGCATAGTGGATTAGGTGAAGCTATAGCCGCACTCGCTAATAAACAAGGTGTAACAACCATAGATTCGATACTTGAGCGTATACTACCGGGTAGTCGAGTAGCCGATGCTCAAGATAGAGCTGGTGGTGCTTATTGTATTGATATGCTGGAATGGATATCTGAAAATGGTCTATTGCGATTAGCATTCGGCGCTGATATGGAGCCTGATGAATGTGAAGATGATGATCCTGAATGTGACGACAAAACATTTGATAAGAACTTGGCCAGATTTGTAGATCCACTTGTCGAGAGTAGATCGATCACTAGATTCTTACCTGGTATGATTCGTACAGAGAATTATAATCTGAAAGGCGATGTGTCTGTTAGTGAGATACCGGCAGATGGGCATCCTGAGTTAGTATTCGTCCAGCCTAGAACGACCCAAGTGTCCACTATAGAACGCGATGTCGGTAATGAGGTTGATGATGACGACGAGGAAGAAACTCTAGTCAGTCATAGAATAGAGTCTACGAAGATCCGTAGATGGGATACTATATATACTTTAAAAGAACATTACGCAACTAGATTATTAGGCAAGAGATTGGTCGTAGTCAGCGATAACACAGACTATAGTGATGATGTAAGTGCACTACCTGAAGAACTGGCTCAATGCTTCGCCGAACCAACTATACGCAGTTTCAAATTAACTGTATCGCCAGACTGTAATGTGGGCCTGGGTAAATCGCAGATCTCTGTATTTGTGGAGGAAGAAGAATAAATGTCCTATAATATAAAGAAAGACTATCTCGATCGATTAAGGCGGTATCTGATGGCCGAGCAGATCGAATTCCCCCTATATGAAGATCCATTATTGTATCAGACTGATTATACGACAGAATTGATCCAGGGATTTCTCGTATGGAATCATGATGCCTACCTAGCCAAACAATACGAATTCCCAGATAGACCTATCGACTTTTTCATCATACCGGCGTTTGGTGAAGAGGAAGAGATCAGTCTATCTGAAGGTACTCTATACTTAGGTATATCTATAGATATGCATAAAGTGATAGACCAAACTGGACAACGGACTGATATGGTAGCTCATTTGATCCGTCAATGGCACAGAAAGCTTATTCGGGATGAAATAGTGCCGATCACACTGACAACTGGTGAGACCTACGTCATACTCGGAAATGGTATGTCTACCAATAAACCATTAACAGAGCAACCATATAATAGGCAGACTGTCAGAGTTAAATTGACCTATCTAAATAGTTGCCCCATATAGACAAAAAATGGCTAATTATATACAGACCATAGTATTACGAAGATCACAATGGGCCCCAGTTTTTATACCAGTTCCGGATACTCTGAGGGTGCATAAGAAGTCCAGTGCGAATACATGGAGAGAGATAGATCGAGTCGACATCAACGATAGTAGTTCGGCAGACACATATTCATACGATGGAGAGATAACATCTATATTATTTCATCCAACATTTGTAGGCGGTACAGTTAGGGTAGAGTATACTCATAATAATGTACCTAATCCCGGTACACTTGATCTATTACCTACTTTATTGGCGGAGCAAGCCCGGTCTGATTATAACAGAGTCAACGGAGGTCTTCATGTACTGCGAGAATATGTAGATGGCCAGTATACAGGATGGTCTGGACGAAATATGGTTGTATCCTCTGGTATGGTATCACTATTTGGTGATCTGTATAGTGTTGGTAGATCAACTTGGGATCTGAATAGACTTGGGGGCCAGGCGGGCGAAAATATCGTTACTGTTAGCATGCTCTATATCTCGCACGATGAGATATCTACTGTACAGGCTACGACTAGACTCATAGCAGCTCCTAAGGTGTTTATTTCTGGTAGATATTTAGTTGGCGATGGTGGTGGAGTATCTAGTGCCTTGACAGAGATAAATCAATTTATATCAGACAACTCCGGTGGACTTGGCTTTGTCGAACTTATGCGAGTAGTGGTCGAGTCACAAAAAGAGCCATTACCGCCTAATATAACTATTTGGTATGAGCCATCCTTCCGCTCATACCAAATGGTCTAGACAAAATCTAATCGGACCTGTATGATACCTTTAAGTTGAGTATATATGGTCTGTAGTATTAGGAAGTTCTTATTTGTTTTGAGAATGGTATAGGTGCCTTCACTCTCGTATTTATCTTTAAATAAAGTAAATAATAATTTATCCATTTTTACTTTATTTTCTATCTGCTTGGATGATACTTTTGATGCCGATGTAGGTATATTAGAATACCAAGCCCAGTCCCAATCCGTCGCTGCCATCCTCTGCCTGATAGGATCATTAGATCCTGCAGCCATTACTCTGGCCTCATTCCACTTACTGGGATCGTCGTCCAATAGACCCTTTGTAGCTACTGCATTGGCCACAGCAGCATCTGGTAGTACCAAGGGTACATCATCAGGAAAATCAGCTTTAAATGCTCCCTTATCCACCTTTTTAGGTGTTGGATGGAAGCAGGCATAAAAAAGTTTCCACTTAGATGTCGTATTATATTGCTCCGATATATAAGACCAATAGGCCTTTGCAAAAGTCCGATAATCTGTAGATATAGACGAATATTTACACGCTATAGTCGGATCGAAGACCTTACATGATGGATTGCAGGGTCCACTTATCTTAGAGCAGAGTAGATGTGGCTTTTTCTCCACCTGGTATATATCGGGCTCATGTATGAGCATATCTGCGTGTACACCCGCTATGGTATCTGAATGTACTCTCAGGTCAGATACGAATAAGGCTATATCACTCCCGAAACACCCGGTTAGTAGTATTAGCTAACCGGATGAACGGCAAGAAATTCTGAATGAAGCAAATTTCCAACAGTCTCGCCAACTGAGGATTTGACAAGTTATCCTTATCATCATCGTCACACCCTTCTATGATAATAGCGATCAATCCATGTAGTTGTTCACTAAATTTGGGATGAGATAGAAATTCCAGTGGATGTATCTCTGTAGACTCAGTCAACTTGGCCAATAAATCACTGACAGCATCCATAACATCATCGTCATCCAGATCACCCATGTTGGTGGCCAGGGCTTTGGCTGCTTGTACAGAATCCCCATATTGATTATTTTTCTCACTAACCAGGATATACCATATCTGTCTTATCGTAGACATAAACGTAGAATATTTATCACCTGGCAATGGATATATCAGGTAAAAGTTATCACCTACCATGGCTTCTTTAGCAGCATTTTTAGGTTCAAGTGCTAGTACTTCAGCATTTGTGACCTGTGCCTTTGGGATTTTTTGAGCAATTGGCATTTATTTTTTTATCTGTAGAAATTTACACTATTAGATCGCATCCTCTGATCCATCCGTATAGTAGTGAAAGGTGTAGACGGTAGTTGATTCATCATTTGGCCTCTGCATAATTCGATATAGCCGGAGTCACTGTAGTCCATTCCTATCTCTTGTCTAATGGATGCATACATAGTGGAGTAATCCTGTATCTGAGTATTAATCAAATCGGTATACCGAACATCTGGTATGATTAGACCCCCATCAGTAGTTGAACCAGACGTAAGCATAACAATGAAGCCCACACCATATCCTCGAGGTACACTATTGACTTTGTTGTATAAACTCAGAAGTATACCACTAAATCCTCTTACAAGTCCATTGATACGGCATATACCATCCGTTATCCGCACATTACCATGGCCAGTACGTTCAATGAATCCACCATCTAGTATAGTGTCTTCGAGTCTCAATGACAATCTTACTTTATGGCCCATAAAATTATCTATCTTTTGTCCTGATACTCCGCCTGAATCCTGCTGGATACCTACTAAGAAACCAGAATATTCAGTAGCTACATGTATTCGACCTTTGGACAATGAGAACCCCACATCCTCACCCTCTACTGGTAAGATACTAGTTATACGAGTATTACTGAGTGAGGGTGATAGCATAGGTATGTATGGCTCCTCTAGGTCAACTATGAATTCAGATGAACTACCCACCGAATTAGGATAATTGAATCTATTCAAGTCCATTATATCTTTTAGATCCATTATGACCACACCACTCTTAGTTTCAGTATATTTCTATATTGATCTCTGGTGATAACATCCAAATCGTCTAAAACTTGGAAGCGCACAAAGAATGGTATAGATTCTACCCTATTGGTCGCATCTATAGATAATTCTTTATTTATCTTACTAGCAAACTGGCCTTCAGCATTCAACCATGCTACTTCCATATCGAATCCGGGTATCTTACCATTAGATTCTATCTGAGCATAGCCCACCACCGAATTCATTATGATCAAATGATACGGTTTAACAGCAAATTTAGTCTGTCCTGTATCTCTTAATGAAAAAGTACTGGTTATCGGATTATTGAAGGAGCCACCACTAGATATCTCCATATACGGCTCAGTGGGTACACGGGCTATAAAAACTTTGGAATCCATTATATTATTCTTTATGATTAGATGATAGGTTGTATAAAGTCAGCCAATTGGGAATATCCAGACGACGAGATAGTAATACTATTATTGCAACTGGCTATCGATGCCTCAGTCAACAAGGTTTGCCGGATAGTTTCCAGGTTCACTTCAACTGGGTCTCTGTCGGGAAAATATTGTGTCGATGATATTGTCAGTGTGGAGGTGATAAGACTGTCGAGACCAGAGAGGGAGAATGATAGGGCTGACCAATCTGGGTAGTCTGCTGGTACATCCACTGTAGCCTTCGCTGATACTGTATATCTATGCCAATCATTCAGTGACCCCTCGTGTTGGTAGGAATTCACAGTCCATATGACCGGCGGTAGTTCGATATCGCCAACAGCCAATATAGCAGCCTCAGCAACGACTAGTGAGTCCTCAAATTGTTTACAGTTTACACCACCGATACCACTTAGAGTGACAGATATCTCTGCTCTTGTGACTTTTCTACGCTTATGCATGCTAGAGCACGGCTTATTATAATTTATGACATTGCCAGCTACCACATCTACCTCTTTAGGCCTCCACCGATACTGTTCAGTCAGTTGTATACTGACTGAGGCTTGGTCAGGTATGTGAGAGTTATCACAAGATAGCAGGTCTATCCAAGCATGTATGGTGTCATATGGTACCCCAGATGACGCCGTATACCAGGCTGGTATGACTTCTTTGATACTCCTGACGAGCATGACATTCATTTTACCGGTACTACAAGAGGTGACATTACCCGTTGAGTACTGTAATTTCCACGATACTGAGGGAGAGCCACAGTATCCATAATTTATACCCACACTTATCACCCTGAATCAATTTATGTACTAATCAAGTAAATACCTAGTTCTCGCCGGTCCTAATTGATTAGTATAAAATTCTGATATAAAAAGATGCCACAAAATAATTTACAAGATCTGACATCGGCCATAAATTCTGCACTGAGTGGCGGTCAGTCTAATTCACTGACAAGTGCTGCTGGTGGGCCCGATGGTGATTTGGACTCATCTGTACGCCAATATCTGGCTCAAGCAGCTCAAGATTGGTCTAGAGATCTTAGATCGACTCCGCCTAGTGGTGGTAATGGAAGTGGATCTAGCGGTACTTCACCCGAGAATAGAAATGTCCGGAGTGGATTGGCCAATATATCCAGTGCTTCATCGGCCATAGGGGATTTCAACAGGGCACTTAATAGGGGTGGGCAATCAGCACTACAAGAATTCAATAGGTTTGCCCAATCTATGACAAGAGCTTCTGATGGAATGATCAGGCATGGTCAGCGACTGACTTCGGCCAGTCAAGCATCAGGCGGCGGGGCTGGTGGTGCTGGCGGTGGAACTGGACTACAGAGCAGACGTTCGATGGATCAAGCTGCTTTAGGCCAAGATTATGAATCTATGGCAAGGCGGATTAGATCAAACGTAGCCCGGGCTAGTGCACAGGTTAATAGAGCACCATCCGATCGAGCTGGTCGAGCCACGCAGTATCAAGCACTGATGACTATGCGGACCGAGATGTCTTCACTTATCGGTGGTATGCGAGATAGTGTTGATGTCTCTCGTAGATTGCTAGGTCCAGGAAATAGGGCCGGACAAGGTGGTTTTAATAACCAGTCAAACCAAGGTCAGGGCGGCTCTAATGGTATTGGTAGTGGTAGACAAAGGGGTGGGACTACTCCAGATGCGCATAAATGGACCAGACAGGTAGCCAATACAGTAGATAATGTATTGGCTACAGCTATGAGTCCGATGATAGAGCATTATATATCTAGACCTATCCAGACTAGTATGGCAGCATCGGAAGTAATGCCAGGTTTTCTACCATCGGCAGCTCTGATCGAGAAACCATTCAAATTGATGTCTGGTTATATGATGCAAATGGGCGATGATGTGCAAAACCTGGAAATGGAGAAGAAATCTCTCTTATCGATCACAGGTAGTCCTAATACATCTCAACGGATGATAGAACATGCGGTCGAGATAGCAAAGACGGATCCAGTGGAGTTCTCTACTGCTCTATCAGCCTTCCGGTCATTCTCTGTTTTCCCAGGTACAGGAGAGGCAGTAAAAACTGACTCTGGCTTTAGACGTGATCTGCTTGATGTCATTCAACGTATGACTATTCTAGTACCAGAGCAGGGAGAAGCAGGTGCCACATATGCACTTAGAGAGCTCCTATCAGGGCAGGAGATGTCTCTACGCCGTAGATTCAATATTAATCTAAGTACTATCACTGCTGCAGCAGGCAAGAGTAATATGTCTAAAGCAGATTTCATGGGTCTGTCTGGTAGAGATATGATCGGTGTACTTGGTGATGCGATGAAAAATATCACGGGTCAAAGTGCTATGGTAGAGCGTAGTTTAACTACTACCATACAGACCAATGACATTCGTGATACTCTCATGCAGTCATTGGCACTACCATTTACAGCCTCTGGTACCGGCATCAGCATCATCAGTAATAAAGAGCAATCAGAATACTCTGATACTCTAGTTAACCGGAATAAACGGATATTCGGGGCTTCTATGACGGGTGAAGAAGCAAAAGAAAGATCTGTTAGAGAGGCAGACATTGCTGCTACTTCAAGGGTTGGTGCAATGGCCTCTGGTCTCAGAGGGTTCAATGATCTCATCGGTAATGCTATGAACCAGACAGGTATGGGCGATAACATATCTAGTATTATCAATGATAATATAGTCAGACCTTTCTTGGATATATCTAGAGGTGATACGACCAGTTCGCCTATGGATAAACTAACAATGGGCATAGAGAAAGTCTCTAATGGATTGATAAACGCAGCCAATGATTTAGCTAAAGACTCGAATATACAGAAATTAACAGATACCCTATCGAAGACGGCAGTCACCACAGCGGCCAAATTAATAACACCAGCGGCTACTAAAGGTATGGTGATGGGTGTAACTAGTGTGGCTGATACAGTACTATCACCCGATCTCCTATCCTCTGTCATACGAGATACTATGTCGGTTGGAACTGGTAGCATGATAAGCCCAGCGTCAGGTATCATGGCTGCTGGTATGGGTTATGCTGGACTCGGTATAGCTGGTAGTATAGCTCGTCGAGCGACTGGCGCCAGTCGATTTGAGTATGATGAAGATGCACGTAGAGTACAAGGATTTGATAGACGGAATAGACCGATGGAGCTTTCTCGGAGGGGAAGGATGCTTCCGAGTATGCTTGGTGCCGATTTCCAACGGGGCATAAATCTACCAGTGGCGGCTCTCGGTGCGGGTCTATTTATGGGTGGGGTATCGGGCATGGGCGATTCAAGCGGTGCACTAGAATCAGCTACAAGTGCATTATCAGCGATTGCTGGTGGCTCTATGCTGATGAGTTCAGTACCAGATTCTATGCGTCAGGGCTATCAAAATATGATGCAACCATCCAGAGATAGATTAACAAGTGCTCGTACTAGAGTATTGGCTAGACGACGCATGGGTATGGGTGGTGGTCTATCGGCCATATGGGATAGGGCTAATATAGGTATGGCTTGGGGTCGGGTGAATGCCTTACCGATAGCAGCTGGTGCAGTAGGTGCTGGCGTATTAGCTAATGAATGGATGAAGGACCGGGAGAGACTCCAATCAGAAGAGGACGATATAAGACAAAGAGTAGCTGCATCCTCTGTCTCCGCTACTGAGAAGAAAAGGATGCTACAATCATCCAAAACTGGTATGATGGGTAGTACAGCATCACATGCCGGTATGGGTATGATGGGTTTGGGTGGATTGATGATAGCATCTGGAATCGGACTACCCATTGGTCTTAGTATGATGGCAGCTGGTGGTGTATCCTCAGTCGTTGGTGGTAGTATGCAAGGAAAGGCCAAAGACCAACAGCGGCGGGATATGGTCTCCCTAAGTATGATAGATAGTTATGAGAGACAGAAAAGAGAATCTGGCCGAGTCTGGACTGATCTTCGTACAGAAGGTCAATCAGCAAAACTGGCACAGGTTATGGGTCGGCGCATAACAGGGTCACCAGAGGCGAGAGAAAGAGTTCGAGAGCTCGATACTATGCCTATATGGGAGCAAGCCGTATTATCGCAGGAGGAGAAGGAGAAGGCGTCTAAGAATATGGTTTTCAAGGACGATATTGGAGCTGGAGCTACTAGAAGTTGGGACCGAGCTATCGATCTAGAGAGACAAGTCAGACTTCTCCAACAGGGTGGAGATTATAGTGTCTCTAGGGAGAGCCCAGGATCCGAGGGTGCAGATAAATTTGGATGGAAAACTGAGGGTCAAGAGGGCTGGTTAGGTCTAGGCACGCAGACAATGGATCTCCGCCGTAAGATAGCAAATACTGGTCTATCCTCTCTCGACGATTCAGAGAAATTAGCAGCACTAACTCAATTTGCGAGTGTAGGCCAGTATGATAAAGATGGAGAGGAAGGATTTAATCGATCTGTCTTAGAGAAATTACAGTATGGTGAGGCCGATAAATCTGAAAAAGCCTGGTTAGTCAATAACTTTGGCAAATTCGACGTCGCCAATAAATATAAGAAGCGAACTGGTGCTAATATAGGCGACATTACCAAAGATATGAATCTGGGTCTTGGTGATTACCAGGAGAGCTTCCGAAATGCTCTAAGTAACCAGGCATCACCCAGGATTGCGGGACTTAATCCAGCCTTACGTGATGATGTAATGGCCTTATCACTCTCACGTGAGGCCGATGGTACAACAAATGCTGCATATGACGAGAGAAAGGCTGAGTTTTTGGAGAAGGCAGAAATAGCTGGTGTAAAAATAGATAGTAGTAGAGTAGATAAGTTCACCGAAAGTATATATAAGATGAGTAAGGGTCTAGTGTCGGCTTCTGGTGGTACTAAGCTCATGACTGATGCTACTAAGCAGGTGACCGAGGCTACGCTAAAAGCATCTACTGACCTTAAGGATCAAAGACGAGCTCAGATGATCGAGTTGATGCCCAAATTTGCGGCAATGAGTTCAAGAGAATTGATACCTGGTGGCGGAGATGGCGGTGGTAGATTTTTCGGTGTAAATAAGAATACTGAAAAACTGACAAGCGAAACATTTGGACTAGACGCTACTAAGTTTATGAATAGTCCTGGTGGCTACTTGAATAGACTCAGAAATGTCGGTAAAGATATCGGTGCCTATGTCAGCGAGCGAGATGAAAAGATAACAAATACCGGTGGGATTATAGGCTCATTCAGGGGAGAAGGTGGTAGATTTAGATCAGACTGGGAGACTGAGGGCGAATATCAATTCAAACGACAGTCATTGAAAGCACAGGCATCATTAGGTCGAACTGGTGCAGCAGAGCAGTTACAGATGGATGATGATCTTAATAAATATCTCTCAGGTATCGATGACCCAGATGAACTCTGGTCAGGTATACAGAAATTCGGCGGTGCTGGATTCTCCGTAGATCCAGAGCTACGAAAGAGGGCTCTATCTGGTATGATGTCTCAAGGACTGACGGGTGATATGAAGTCTGGTACCGACATCATGGATGATGCGAGAGCCCAATCGCACATAAAGATGGGCAAAGAACTAGGCCTCGATAAAATGATCTTTGAGCCTGTTCAGTATGAGGATGCGGATACGGCATTAGTAAAAACTCCCGGTGGTGGTGATACACTCAGAAGAATAAGTATGGTTGGTGCAAATGCTCCTGAGATCACAGATAAGCAGAGTGAGGAGATAGCTAGACTGACTGGTAAATATAGAGAAACTGGTAATATCAGCGACTTTATGACTGGTATTGGCGAGTTGAAAGACCCACTAGCCGGTGATATAGCAAGCTCATTAACAGGTGGGAAGATCAACGAAGAGTATGAGAGGATAAAGAAGCAATTGATGGACCCAGCGGGGCTACAGACATTTGCTGATTCCGACCAGGCAAAGAATATGAGTCTGGCAGATAAGGAGAAGTTGACACAGCTATATCACCATACTGGTATGGAAAAATTTATCAGTATGCAGGATGCAGCAGGTGTAAAAAGTGGTCTGAAGATAGATGGTTCATTAGACAGAAAAGGCGATTTTTTGAGCACCGGTAGGGTCTATAAAGATAAGAAGACTGGTAAGATGAGAGACGACCTAAATATCGACCAAACCATGATAGATGAGGGTTGGTGGGAAGGCAAGAGAGAAGATTGGGTAACTAGTGCATTGCCCGAATCTATTCTGACCGATAGATCGGGTAGAGATAGATCGGACTTAGAGACAGGGCATTGGCGTAATTGGAACAAGGCTATACGGTCGGACATGAAGGGTGTATCAGAAGAGGACCTGACCGCAGGAGATATCAATTGGACCTCAGATGGTGAGTCGGTCAATTATGATGCTAAAACAGGTAAATGGTCGAATAAAAAAATAGAGCAGGATGAGGCCCCGACTGACGAGGCTGATAATTCTGTAACTCAGCAGGCCGCTGACACTACAGCCGAACTGACCACTAATGTCCAGACGGTCAATGATTCATTGGGTATTCTAAACGAAAGTATATCTGAAGCAGCAGGGCGATTAGCTGGTCTTGGACTATAAAAATAGCGATAATACATCACATGGCAGATATAACAGACAGTATAGGTATCGACGAATTCGACAATAGGTCAAACTTCGACATACGGGCATCAGAGTTGGCCAATGTGGTAGACATACCAGTGTTCCCAGCACAAAATCTGATACTCGACACGCAGACCGTCAATGTATATGATAGACCAAGTAAATCTCCCATGTATATCTATGATGATAAGATATACGCATTAATGAGTCCTCATGAGGATCAGAGATTCGTATTTTTGGAGTACTCAGAGACTAGTAGACTTCTGGATTACCGATTTGGCGGTCGGACATACGCACAATCCAGGCCGAAAGGTGCGTATTCACTTACTCCTGAATCTTTCTATCTATGGGCTGGTAATGTCGGTGATAAAGATGATATGCGCGATCTGTGGAGATATGACTTAGCGTCCAAAACTTGGATACCTGAATTCGTAACTGGAGAGGATCTTTCTATATCCGAATATCCATCTAATCGAAGGTCGTCATATTTACTAGTGGCAGGAACAGAAAAATTCATATTCGGCGGAAAAGTATACGTAGAGATAGGTGATGATATATTACAGTTGAATGACCTATGGTGGAATGATGGTATATCCTGGAGAGTACTAGATCCTAATGCTAAATTACCACATTCTTCAGGTATAGTAGTATCATTCGATTCATCCACTATCACGGTCTTAGCAGCTGGCAGTATATGGACGGTATATAAAGATGGTATTACAGATACTACAAGCGTACCGTATACGGGCATAACACCACCACTGACCGAGTACGTGATGTCATTCTACCACAATGATGACGTATATTTATCTGACTATGTGTCCGGTAAAATATATCACTGGTCTGGTGCATCACTGGTACTGGATAAAACGGGTACTTATGGCGTGGGCTATCTGGGCAGTGACATAGCATATTACACCAATGAGACTACTATCACAAGAAGGAGAGGAGGTGACTCCGAATATCAACCAGAGATACGCATTTATGTGCCATCTATTTATCAGTGGTCAGATGGTCTAGTACATAAGACTTGTGATATAGATGCAGTACCTCTGGGCGAATATATGGCCTCATGCGATATAGCTGAAGGTAAAAAATATCTAGGGCTAGGGCTACAAAATACCACTTTTATCGAGGACCATTATATATGGGATGGCGGTACCAATACATGTGCTAGGATAGCCTCAGATTCGACAAAGCCACAAGAGAGGATATTGCCTGGTTGTTGCTTCGATAAGAAAAGAAACAGAGTATGGTTATTCGGCGGATACACCGGTAGTATATACTATAACGATTTATGGTACCTGTCTCTAGATGATTATACATGGACTAGAGTAAGACATAGAACCACTGATCTGACTGATAATGCAGGAAATGATATCTGGCCTGGTACCCGTGCTAGATCAGGTATGTGCGTAGTAGAAGATACTTTATGGATAGTATCTGGGTATTCTGACGTGGCTTCATACTCGGATATGTGGAAGTATGACATACCAGGAGACTTCGCCGAAGAGGAGAAAACATCGGATTGGGTACCATTCGGCTCTGACTATTTCCTATTTGAATGGCGAGATCGGATGTGGATGTTCAATGGTGAATATAAATTGTATCGTTATTTCTTTGGGCATAAACAATTTGCACCAGTAACACTATATGCCACTAGGTATAAAGAGATACAGGCGAAGATAGAAGCCAGGGAATATATAACACCACCAATCCGACTATCCCTACAGAATAATAGTCTGATAATATCGTATTTAGACTCTGAAGCCAGTAAGTGGACCTCATTCTATGTCGATATGGATTCAAAAGAAATCATACAATATCCAGAAGGTATGGAGATTGCAACTTTCTGGTACAGTCAGGCCAGATGTATGGATACGTCTGGCTATCTATATTTTTATAATGTATCTCCTTTTGACTTTGCACAGAGGAATACTTTCCCCTATCATGAATATTCGACCGATGTCATAGCCTCAAGTGCGCCACTTAGTCGAGAGAGTGTTATTATGCCATATTGGGATAGTGACACAGTCGGGGGTGGAGGGGTACCTAGATTGGCATACTTTGATTCAGAGAGTATGTATATAGTGTACGACGATCAGGTAGACTACTCACCGTTAATACCCTCAGTGAAGGAGATGCAAGATGGTCTTCTAGCCAATTATTGGCCCCAGAATGATTTTTCAGTGATAGATGGTTCTACTGGGTCTGAACAAGAAGAGTCTAAAGCCTCTATAGGGCAAGGTAGATTTAGATCAATCCCCCGATTCTTATGGAAACGTATACCATCAAGATATGCAGATAAAATAAGAAAGGCCTCATTAGCCTGGCAGGATGAGACTAGTGGCCGCACCTATGTAGTAAATAATAGAGATGGTCATGTCCTGAGATATCGAGCAGAAGATGGTACGTTTTTCAATTATCCGTCGAAATTGTGGCCAGAGGGTGCGACAGCTAGACGGGGTAATATCATATTCGCGATCGGCGGAAATAATCAGCAAGATGACACACCGCCAGCTCTAAATCAGACAGGTGGATATACTACACTCAATTCAGATCAATTCGAGATGTTAGGCTCTACTAGTGGAGCAACATTATTATGCCATGATGGTATAATGATGTATGATTTGAATTATCTAGCCTTCCAACTGAGATTGATAGCAGATCATCCAGATATGGATAGGGGTGATTATGATAAAGCCAGGGATTACTTAGTTGATACTGTTCGTAATCAATTAAATGTCGGAGTTACTGGAGAAGAACTGGATGACTCCTGGATAGAGCAGATCCAAGAATCCGTATATTCAGATACAGTATCAATGGTTGGTGATTTATCTGTACGTAATATTATAGACGAGACCGGCGACCGCATGCCGGGACCCCGCTGTTCCTGCATAGTATCACAAGTTGGGCGCATGGTGTATATAGGCGGTGGGGCAATAAAGTGGACTCAGGAGATACCATGTCCATGTAATCCGGTCAATGAATGCGATGAATTGCATTATAGTAATTTCTTACCAGTATGGTCGGATGATCTGGGTAAGTATGTCAAATTCGACTATCTGGATTTTCATAAGTTCGATACTGATAGTAGATCATGGACCAAACTGGCCGATATGCCTATTGCTCTTTATGGATCTACAGTATTACCAGACAATGACGGTACTAAATTATATATAATAGGTGGATATTTATCATCGGATCTGAAGGATGCTTATTCTGGTATATTAATATACGATTTAGCAACTAATTCTTGGGACGAATTAGGTCCTATGCCGTCAGGCTATTCTGGTAGGGCATTACCAGTCGCTTCTTGGATTGATGATGACCGTATGATGATCATGTTTGGTAATACAGCTATGCGGGCAGCTAGTTCACCTGATAAATTCATCAATCTACCTGTCGCTGATGCATGGCTAATAGATATCAACACTGGGATAGCCTATAAGATTTTTGAGTCTATGAGTAAAACTGCACAGATATTGCACAGTGCTACTGAGCTAGATACTGAAGGCTATCTACATATGATAGACTATTCGAGAATATTGTTTTCTAATATATTCGATAAGTTCGGGTTAGAAAGATCATCCAATTCAGCGATTAATGGAGATACTGGTTCGGTATTAGATGAGATGGATCCATCTGCAGCTTTTGATGAAAGTACTTATAGTACAAATGGTGCTTTAGCTACTACACCACCAAGTATAATATATCAAGTACTAGATCCAGTTAATGGTAGTATAGTGAAAACAGCTAGTATAGCTGTGCCGGATACATTGGCGGATGATCTTTCACCCAATAATATAGTGAAAGATTTCATAGACACCCGTGGCGATCTATGGTTTGCTATTAATCAGGCAGTTGTTAGATCGGTAGATACTGTAGGTGGTACTGAAGTCAGTATGAATCTATATTTCTATAGAGCAGCTAAGAATGGCGAGTATAACTATAATCTGATGCTTTTGCCTATCGATATACCATTGGATCAACCAGTACAATTGATCGGCTATGATGAAAAGAGATACTTATATTGTATCTGGAATGAATTCAATATCTGGCAATTAGACCTTGATACTGCAGTATTGAACCCCAGCGCAGAGTATTGGAGACGATTACCACCCTATCCAGACCTGGTAGATTTGGGTCTTGTTGGTGGCGATGATAATAATGTAAGATATGTAAGATCCAGTTTATATGGCGACGACATATTATTCTACAGTCCCGATGGTATGGTTGCTCGATTTAATCCGGATAAATTTGTCTGGTACGTAGATAGATACCCTAATGAGGTAGGTGACGGTATCGTATCTGTAAAAGATGGAGACGAGATCTACTATTATGAGCCAGGTTCAGTAGCTGGTAGTTTAATAGGGCTGACGCATAAACAGGAGGATAAGTTCTACTTTGATGCTGAATTACTAGAGAGCCCAGACGATTTTGATATACCATCTTTCGACTCTGTCATAGATGACATGTCTGCCTGCCTCAGATCGAAATTGGATCAGGGTCCTATCACCTATGATCTATGTAAATCAGTTGGCTTTTCAGATAACATGTCCAGGATGGCTGAAAATTCGGGTGAATTTCCGTCAGACATATGGAATGGAATAAAAGATCTATTGGCTACTCAGCGTAGTACTGTTAGGCGGAATCGTATACTGGCATTTAATCGTAATAACCATATGATGCGGGCCTGGACTAAGAAACATGGCAGCCTTGATCTATATATGGGTCTAGATTCATACTATCCATGTACCGGTATTGATGTATCTGTGGATTATGATACATTGGCACAAGCTGGTAGATATATGTTTACCTGTTGGACAGATAAAGGGGTACAGCAGGGTACTGGAGTAGCCGTACAAGACGATACAGGCTATGACTGGGATCCATTTGCTCGGAATTACCGAAAACTTGTACCCCTGGGTGATAGCTATACTTACACTGAGACAGACAGACCGGCCTACTTTGTCCGATTTCCTCTACTCAGTGATTCATCTATAAATAAGTTGAGGGTGGAGTTCTTCCCATCGGCAGAGGAGTACAACTATATATCCAGACTCAATCATATTTACATAAAGCATGAGTCGACCAATATCCGATTTGACGACGATGAGGGGAGTATAAGTGCATTCTACATAGAACCATTTGACAATGTAGAATCTGATGTGTATATGGTACGGGTAGTTAATAATCATCCGACTAGTACTGCCAGTAATGTAAAAGTACAGTTGGTGAGTAATTACAGAATACTGATGTCGCTTAACAATGCAGACTGGACCAGACCGACACTCGATAATCCTCTAACTGTCGCTACTACTTTGAATCCTGGAGCTGATGTCTTGATCTATTTAAAGGCCCTCAGTTATTTTGATAAATCTAATATAGATATGGTAGTAAGGGCGGATTTCCCACCTGCAGCCTAAAGTGTATGTCTGGTGTAGGCCTATACGGCATACACCAGATTACCACTGTCCCATATACGGTCATAACCATTAATGAACATATTGTCTGACTCGGATAGACTAGCCCTCACGGATTTAAGCCCAATGTATCGATATAGTGTATGAGGTACAATTGGTTATGCTGGCCTCTGGTAGGTGTATGTCCAGCTCTAAGGGGTATATAAGAGTATGGTCACTTATGAGCACTACACCATCATATATGGAGCGTATGAAGCTGTTCAGTTCTTACTCAGCAAATGAGGCACCCTGCGTAGCCGGTTTGGCTATTCTTTAATTTTTCTTGGGATGTCATAGTTTTATTCCTGCACTACAGTGCTGACTATTGTTGTGCCGTATAGGTTATACTACTAATCTATAAAATCTTATGGGTCTATAGAGAACTATAGACCCCCTATATAATTATACAAGGAGAATCAAAGATGGCACTTACTTTTGGATGGTCAGGCTACAACACCGGCGACACCAGCTGGAGTCTAACTATAGGATCCACCAATATCTTGGTATTTAACGGCGATGATGGATATGGAAGTCCTATCTGGGTAGGAGAATACAATGATTCTATGCATATACGTCTCGGAAGTTCGGCTGGCGATGATGTAGACTCTTGTTCACCCAATCATCTGTCCAATATCAAATATATTGATGGCTCAAATGTCAGTATACGTGGAGGGGCAGCAGCACCACTGACTAGTGTAGTCAGTACGGATTTACTAAAAGTGGTAGTCTCATCAGATACGAACTTTGTAGTCCTTGCAGCCCGTATGTATGGATTTGATGGTGTGTCAGTCACTCAGCCACCGCCCAATGTCAATATCCAGTGTTTCGAACTAGGTAATAACAGTTGGACACTAGCCAATGGTCGTAATAGTGCACTGAATCTGGCCGCTCAGGCTAACTCAGCGTTGTCCCATGAATTCTATGTAGGATCCTCTGTTGGACCGACCAGTACAGGCTCGGCCCTTGAGTTTGCTGTAAGATTGGAGATAGACATCCAGTAATCAGTCGGATTGTGTCATAGGCCAAGATAGTAGTAATTCATGCTGACCATTGTACTTAGTTCGGTCAGCATGAATTTCATTAATCTCCCTAATTTCAATAGTCAGGCCATCATCTATCAGGATGGAGATGAATCCAGGATCGCCATTATTCACATGATGGGTGCGAGTTTTAAGACCCAGATTATTCAATGCAGTCAATAGCGGTATGGCCTCTACATTGGCTACAAATTCACCATTACCAAAATCAACTACTTTGTGATTGTCTGTTAATTCATGATGGTGATTACAGTGTTTAAATTCATCTGTTGGATCAGGCATGTCATTTCCCACATTTGGGGCAGATAGCCCTATATTTAGTAGTTCTATTTACATTCGTCAGACAATCAGGACAAATACCTAGCCAATTCTTCATTAGTGTACGATATCGATAGCGGAAGAATAGTTTAATCCTTCGCTTCCTTTGGCCTTTCGGGTATCTTCTCAGGAACATTGTTAATTCTCAGTTGTCCAGCCATACTCTTACCGTATAAGGCTGATCGAGTAATAAAAGTGGCTATGGCTGATTCTGCAGAATCGGTTTGTAAGCCGAATAATGAGAACTTTGGCATCGCCGTGATCTGTGTAGTCTTCTCGAGTACTGGCCAGCCCTCTCTATCCATCACTACAGCAAATAGCTCTGGTAATCGGACATCTGCATTGTCGGCATAAGGTAGGTCAGATTCAGCTTCATTAATGGTCCACCAAATACCATCTTTGTATCTGGTAGCACTATTATCCTGTAATTTCAATATGATTAGTTGATCCGTCTCAGCTGCATCACGTTCAGCCTGAGTTAGACAATTAGCAAATCTGACATCCATAGATCTGGTTATCAGGATGAATAGACAGTTATTAGTAGGCATGATCATTTTTTAGTAAAGGGTTTGACTAATTGAACATCGACATTCCGGGGAGGTTTGGTTAGAAGAAAGCCAGGGTTCAGATCATACCAGAGGTGTATTTCATTCTTTGGTGATAATATATTCTGATCAGTATATATGGAATGCTCTAATTCCATCAAGACAGGATGGATCTTCTTACAACAAGGCATTGATATATAGTCGATTACTCCTGGATCAACCAGTCTTACTCTCAGCATATTAGCATGTGAATGGGGGAAGATAACAGTACAAGGTCTTCCTTCTGCATAGATTTCGAGATCTTCTATACGGGCTTTCAATACTATCATACGTCTAACAGGGAATCCCATATCAGACTGTTTCTTTTTATGCTCTTCCCAGTGATCCATATTCATTGCTGGATCTACGGATATTACTTCTGCCCTTGTGAAATATGATACCAGTGCTGCTGTCCGAGGAGATGAACCATCACCAACTACTATGACGAGTTGATCTTCGTGGATTTTAGTCTTGCGACAAAGAGCTTCCAGCATGCCCCAGCTTTCCGTTATCTCTTTCGATGATCCTTTATAGCGACTAAATATACCCACTATATTTTCTGCTGAGTAGCTATTTAAAAACTTAGAATGATAGGCGTTCACAGTTACCTCTCTTTAGTTATCAAGATACGATATATTATTTTTAGGCCTGGTATTCCAATACTATTTATATGCTCATCCATGTTCTGCCGGCATAAACAAACAAATGAATCCTCGTCAGTCGATATAGAGAATAAATATGATACTACAGTGACTGACGAGTCAACCCCTCCCATACAATAGGGCATTCGATCCTATCCCTCCATTAGAGTCACGAACTCTTCAAGTGTTAATACTGCTGTATTATGCTTTATAGCCGCATCAGTTTTAGACTTACCTGGCAATCCTCCTATAATCAGGTAATCAGTCTTTCCCGATATACCTTTGGATACTTTACCACTAAATGAGGTGATAAGATCTACATAGGATTGCCTAGGTCTATCAAGTGTGCCAGTTATCACAAAGGTTTTATTCTTGAATAAATGATTAACCGTCTTATTCGACTTAGATACTCTGAGGGGTATGAATTCTCTCAGATCCATTAGTTCTTCAGTTAGCTCCAGGTGACCATTCATAATGGCATTAACTATGGCTGGACCGATACCCTGAATTGCGTATAATTCATCCTCCGATTTACGGAGAACACCTTCTATACTACCAAAAGCTTTTATAAGGACTTGAGCTACATCCTTTCCTATATGACGTATACCAAGACCATATAACAATCTATCGTCCGTACAAGTACTACTAGATTTATTTACCGACTGGACAAACTTCTTTGCTTTTCGGACGCCCATACCCTCTAGGGTCAGTAGATCAGACTTGGACAATTTCCATAAATCACTTGGACCATTCATCTTACCAGATTGGACTAGAGTACGAATGATGGATTTACCGACACCATCCATATCTAACGCATCCCTACTGACAAAATTCTGTATCCGCCTGATAAGTTTCTCCGGACAATCTCGTCCGACGCATCGGTATGTAGTGTCATCATAAGACAGTGCACTGTTACAGCTAGGACATTTCTCTGGTCTGTGTATCGTTAACTCCTGACCAGTCCGACTTTCGGCTATCACACCCATTATTGCTGGTATTACATCGCCAGCTCTCTGTACTATAACGGTATCACCTATCCTAACATCCTTAGACTCGATCTGATTCCAGTTATGTAGGGTGGCCCGGGATACCATAACACCATGTAATTCGACGGGTACTAGTTCGGCAACAGGTGTTAATGCACCAGTACGTCCGACCTGTATGGCCAGGGATATCATTGTGGTGGTAGTCTCACTTGCAGGGAATTTAAAGGCTAGATAACTTCTGGGTGATCGAGAAGTGTTACCCAATTTAGCTTGCAAACTCATCGAGTTGAGTTTATAGACTGTACCATCTATATCATATGGTAAGGAATCTCGATTGTCCATAAGGTCAGTATACACATCGAGGGCCTCATCTACAGTATAGCATACCTTAAAGTCGGTAGTGGTGAATCCCAAGGATCGAAGATCTGACAATATATCGGAGAGATACTGATACTCGGCATATGTTGCTCCGCCGACACCATAGGCAATGAAATCCAGCTTCCTCGACTGGACCACTTTCGGCTCTAATTGTCGCATAGTTCCGGCAGCAGCATTACGACAATTGGCAAAGGGTTTGTCTGCCGTTTTATTAATGAGGGCTAACATCGTTTTACTCAATACCACTTCACCGCGGACACGGAAGGTCTCACGACGAGTATCGATGATCTTAGGGACTGAGTCCATAGCTAATACATTAGCAGTAATGTCTTCTCCTACGAGTCCATCACCTCTGGTAGCGGCACTGATCAATACACCGTCTTGGTATGTTATACTAACAGCCAGACCATCCATCTTGGGATCTACGCATACCCCAACTGATTCTATAGAGGATATATGCTTATTTAAGAAAGCTAATGTATCCTCAGATGAGAATGAATTACTTATACTGAGCATAGGTGATTTATGAACAGCTGAACTAAATTTATTGCTTACTATACAACTACCAACAGTTTGACTAGGAGAATCGTGCCGTATCAGCTCTGGTTGGCGACGTTCGATATCCAATAATTGACCCATCAGAGAATCATACACAGCATCACTGACTTTGGGGTCATCTAATACATAATATAGATAATTATACATATGTATGATACTACATAATCTCTCATACTGTTCTATCATATTTGGTCCTATTTATCGTGGTTGACAACGACAACGTTATGGTTCTTGAATATTTGGGTGAGACCCAGCTCTATATCAGTCCAATTACCTCCACCGATACCTGAGCCGATCTTGGGTATAAGAATCTTAATATTTGTTGATACCAATCTAGCTATATAAGTCATCGCAGATACAAAAGCTTTCATCTGGAAATCTGGACCGGGCGATAGCTGTGTGTATGCATTGATGATCATCAATGGGTAAGTATTCACTCGCTCCACAAGGACAAGACTCACTTTTCCCAATTTACCCTCTGGTCCACCAGCATAATGTACTATGTGATCCACCTCAGCTATTAGAGGAAATGTACAGGCCAATAAGGCTGCTACCCCACCACCCATATGACTCATACAATTACAGCCATGTATGACACAGTCAAACTCGTTCGTACCTATCATATGCATCAACTCACCATTTACGATACTAAGCATAATCTACTTACTCCTTTTATTGATATGAGTGGTGATTGTGTATTAATTAGATAACTACATTGGTGTCTAGTTGATAGGCGGGGACATCTATCGCACATAAGACTGATACATATTACGGATAATATATATCGCATATGATTAAAATAACCCTGAGGCGATATACATATGCAGCTGAGAAAGGATAGTTTCGAAATAGAGAATTCACCACCACTTGAGACTCATGAAGTGAGTATCAAGTCGCCAGTCATGATGTTCGACATACTATGTAACCGAACATACCAGTACCCCCTGGCCACTATGGTTCAGGAATACATGGCCAATGCTCGGGATGCTCATAGAGAAAGAGGCAATGTAGATGAGCCTATAGAAGTTTCTTTCCCTGTGAAACTAGAGCCTAATCTCATTATTACAGACTATGGTATTGGTATATCACCTCAGCGGATGGTCGATGTCTTCATATACTTAGGTGAGTCCACCAAAAGAGAGGATAATAATTCTCATGGTGGATATGGTATAGGTGCAAAGGTTGGGTACGCCTATGCTGAAGTATTCATGATCGTATCCAGGCATAAGGGAGAGCGGCGTGAATACCGAGCATATATAGGTGACGACAGATTAGGTCACATCGACTTGATAGCGAAAGGTGAATACTTACCGGATGATCGGGATGGTGTATCTATCGTCATACCTATAGAGGACGATGATATGTACGATGTAGCCAGACACGCCTTAAAGTGCTGCTACTTCTGGGAATTACAACCTATATTGCATAACCTTCCAAAGCCACTTGAGGTAGTACCACTGGATGATTGGGTCCATCCTTCTACTCAGATGACCTTGATTAACGATCCATATATATACTCTAAAATTCTACATACAGGCGTACATCCTCTCCTGATAGTTGATGGTATCATCTATGGTCCACTGCCAGATAAGTCTGAATTCGAATACGATAAACTTTTACCACCAATCGGTATATTTATTGGAGTTGGCGAAGTAGATCTCGCCGTAAACAGAGAAGGCCTCCAATATACCAATGAGACTATGATCAGGCTGAAACAAATAATACATTCGAATATACTAGCTAGTAAAGATAGGGCAACGTCTGAGCTGATCAGTGCCAGTGAGTCTAGTATACAAGAGACTTCACATCAATTAGCATTAAATGGCTCCAATGTTGTTACTAAAACTTTTGTGAATGCTCAATGGGGTCATTTTGATGTAGTGTATATTCCATATTCAGACAAGAGAAAGGTATTTTTAAAGATACCATTTGGTTGGAGTGCTTATAGAGTATCTAGACCTCAATGGAATAGTGATGTCCGTGCTGTGGATATAGTGAAGATACCGAGGGGCTCTTTGGCCTCTTTGGGTGTGCATGACAATAATGCATACCTACCCATCGATATCGATGCTAGATACTGTATCGATGATAGGACCACGCAGGAACCCTCAGCCATCATGGTACGACGCTGGTACACAAAGAAAACAGTGTCTGATGGCGAATACGACATACCACACTACGTTATAAAGCGTAAAATATCGAATAGGCCTAATTCTACTCATCGTTCTAGGCGTAGAACGATAAGTAGATCAGTCAATCCAGATTGGGTCTTCTATGTTGGCAGGGATATACCCATGTCATTATTAAGTACATATGTCAAGCGAAGGCTAAAGATAGGTTCAGAAGGCACTAAAGTGGAGAAGCAATTATTCAGATTTTTAAAGCCATATGCCATATCGACTCCAGTTGATACTGACTCAATAGTAGAATGGGTTAATTCTGACCCAAATAATAAGCTGATATTACACCGGAGAGTGAGCAAATTTGAAGGTGATCGGCTGTATCACGAATACAAGGATGGTAAGGCTGTGATGTCCAGATATTCTAAGAATAGCTCTGGACATACTCGCTTCTTCTTAGTATCTAATAAGAAGTGGCTGAATAAACTATTGACTGAACCACAGACATGCACCTTCGACTCTTGGATAGATCAAGTTAATGGACTGACTAGAAATATCCGATATGAATTATTCAAGAAGGCTATTAAACTTTCTGAGGAAATATACTGCGTCAAGTATGAATTAGATAGATTATACGCTGGTAGTATGGTCAGCATGAAGAATTACAGATATTCAGATAGAGGACTTGTAAAAGGCCACATACAGACTAACCATGAGATATGGGATGATATGGTTAATCGGAAATTAGAGGATCCGTATCTGCAGTTATTGATTCGATATGGCGAGTTATCTAAAAACCTGAATGATATGTCCATAAATTATACACCAGCATCATGGAAGAATAGTAGAAGGAAGGCCGGGTTCATCAAGAATGTTCGACCTGAATTGAGTATGATAGATGAGGATAATTGGTCTTTAAATAATGGATGGGATATGTCAAAATATCCACTCTTTTGTTTCTTAGCACATGAGCGAAGGATGAATTCACAGGCATGGATAGCTGCCCTGGATGAACTTGTCTGTATGTTAAATAATAAATACCTTAATAGGCGATGATATAATGAACAGTGATCTGAGTAATCAAGTAGCATATACTATCGGTCGGGATGCCCTAACTGTAAGTTATGGCGGGCAGATGGCAAAAGTAAAGAAAAATAGTATACCATTCTCTAAGGCGATAGATGCTATTCGACGCAAAGATATGGCAGAACTCTTGATGATTGCGATACCTAGTGCCGGTATCGCTGATTTCAGTCATCTAGAACTGCACATACATAAAGGTAGGTTACATAGATTCGGTGAAGAGGTACCGCTAAGTCTGGCAGACCAAATCATGCAGTTACGTGATGATGGACTACCATTCGACTCGCTCTTACATTTCTGGGATAGATTGAAGGATAATCCAGAACAATCATCGATAGATCAGTTATACACCTTTTTAGAGCAGCATACTGTACCCCTGACGCCAGAAGGTTGTATCTTGGCCTATAAAGCAGTACGACGTACGTCAAATGGTAGACTTGTTGCTTTCCATAATGGAAAGGTAGAATACAAGATCGGTGAACCAACTTCTATGCCGCGAGACAAGGTTGTATGCAGCCCAAAGAAGGCTTGTGGACCTGGTCTGCACGTAGGTAGTTTTGCATATGCTAAATCCTTTGGTGGTCCAAATGCCGTTATGTTAGAGGTAGTTATAGATCCAAAGGATGTAGTATCTGTACCGACAGATTGTGCCCATAGTAAAGTACGGTGTTGTAGGCTATTCACATCCAGTATATGCAATGCTCCTACACCTGAAGTACTTTATAAAACACCAAAGAAGGTAAAGGCCGCTATAAAGAAGGTGGATAAAGCTGAAGGCCGTAAGTTACAAGATGTACCGCTTGTCAAGATCGGTCGTTATGGTTATTTCACTGAGCAGGTAGATCCAAGTGATGTTGGATTGTATCCGGGCTCTAAAAAACTGGTTCCATCAGACTTTCCTAAATTCTTTAAGGATCTGAGAGTCCGTCAGGTATACCGTATACGACATGGAGTATACAGTAATTATATCGCAGAAAATCATGGCACCTGTGTCCTGTATGTTAAAGTTGGTACGAAACAGGATATGAAGGGTATAGCTAAGCCAAAAAAGGTGGAGCCTGTCATCAAGAAAAGAGCAGATCAGGTTCGGATAGGGCATTACATCTATTCAGTGGATGTAATGACAGCTGAACGATCTGCTGTAGAATCAGAAGATAGTGGACTGAAGAAATTGACCAAGTCAGATTGGCCATTATTCTTCAAGAGACTGACTACAGTAGAAAGCCTATGGCGTGAAAGATTAGGTAAATTCAGCCATTATCTAGTAAGGAACGCTGATGGCACTTTCGCTAAATACACAACATCGTAAAAAGGTATATTATGAGTAATAATAGATGTGAAAAAGATATTTTCGGTCAAATTACCCAGTTTAATCAGGAGGTTGTTGGTATACATAGAGATTTAGTCAAGCCACTGTCTGAATTGGAGGCTCAATGGCTCGTCGCCACTCTTAAAGAAGAGACTGAGGAGTTTGAAGATGCCTTGGTAGTGGATGATTCAGAGGTAGCACTCCAGGGTCAGGCCGATGCATTGATGGATCTGGTATACTTTGCAGTTGGTGGATTGACCCGCCTGGGTATCACACCTGAAAAGATGCATCGTATCTTTCAGGTAGTTCATAAGGCCAATATGAGTAAGAAGAAGGGTGTTAAAAGAGAGAGAGCAGTTGCTTTCGATCTCGATTGTAAAAAACCAGATGGCTGGGTATCACCAGATAGTGCAATTCATACAATACTCTTTGGAATCCAGCCTATTGTATGCAATGATGCAGAGGATACGTCAGAAGGATGATTGAATTATACGAGCGAGTCATTGAGTCTGTAGCCGATCAGGGCATGCCCGTTGATGGGCCGAGTACGTATCTCGGCCCTATCAAACAAAGGCTGACTGGTCTACATGTACGAGTAAGTGGACCTGACCAAGAATGGACCCTGCAATCATCACCATTTATACGCGACGAGTTAGGATCTATATATTTGCCAAAATATTTTAATGAATTATGTGAGCAATTAATGATCAATCCTTTATGTAAGAACGGCATAAAGGATGACCCATCTAAAAATATGGATTTTCTGATGAATGAGGCCTATTCGTGGTTAGGATATGAGGGCTCATCAGATGGCTATCCAGAAATGTGGGATGGTGTACAGAATGTTTCTCAATATTCAGACACTGCCTCCCAGCGTAGATCTTTTTTGACAGCAAAAGTGGGTGACCTATTGTCGCTGAAACTGAATAGTAATACCAGGTCATTCGAGCTTAGATTCCCAGAGGATTACTGTCCTGTTGTGTGGTCTATCCAATTATCGCCAGATATGAGCTCACTTAACGCATCATTGGTGTTTAGGTCATTAGAGGTATCTCGTAATATACTTAATGACCTATACTTATTTCATGTCTATTTTGGAAAGATATTCGCGTATTTCAATTCTCCATCTAAGACCAGTTTTGCTGTACCTATTACTGCTACATCACTATATGTTCAAGATGCACACATCATAGACTTTGGAAAGAACTAATGGACCCAATATCAGTAGTTATACAAAGACACCTGGAGAAGGCCGATACAGGCTATGAGGCTATCCGTGCCGATATCGAAGAATTTGCTCAAGGTGTCACCGATTTTCAAATAGAAGTATTTATCGCTAATGGTGAAGGCCCGATAGACGAATTCCCTGTACATGCTTACAGGCACATCCTCGCTCAGGTAAGACCATTAATTTCTGAGATCCGTCGGGTAGCCCTTTCTATCGAACGTAAGAGACGAGAGGCAAGAAGGTTCGAGGATGTCATCCAGGAGGGAAAAGCCGCAAATAGTGATACTGATCTCGATCTGATGGAAGTCCAATTCGCTATCGAAGAGATGAATATCGATCTTAAAGGTAAGTGGGCTACCTATAATACCTATGATAACTTGCTTTCATTCATCCGGGGTAAATATGGTCCTTTCACTAATGAGGACTTGCAAAAGGGTGAGGCCAAATATTGGAAATACAGACTGGCTAAACAAATGGCCGATAGTAGACAGGGATCTACTACTGGTTATGGTCCCGGTAATCTGAATTCACTGCGTAACGCATTACAGGGAAGTATCATGCCGGACAGCTTGCACAAGATAGATGGTATGTCGGGTATGGCTGCTCCTGAAGTGTTGGAGCTCATTTTACAGAAACCTAGTGGATAAAGCTAGCTGATATAGTCTGATAGATAGAATTAGACTCACCATATATAAAGCCTACTAATCATATCACAGAGATATTGATTAGTAGGCTTTTTTTTTGGAGGTCCAAGATGGCAGGTTTAGAAGGGTATTCGGGTTTTCTGACTGATATGATCCAAGGTTCTACAAAGGATTTTATCATACGACTGAAACGGACAGAGAATGGTGTAGTCAGCCCAGTGGATCTAACAGGGAGTGCATTCTGGCTCACATTAGACAAAGATAGGGACATCGGTACCAACCCCGCCTATGAATTACACCTAACTAATCTTACTAATGCATTAGAGGGATATACTCAGGGTAAGATACCAGCAGCTATCACAGCATCATTACCGAAGGGTGGGTATTTCTATTCACTTAGGTGGATCAATTCATCCGGCGATCCATATGTGGTAGACCTTGGAACAGTGAACGTCAATCGTGGCGTATCTAATAGGGCTTAATTATCCAGTGGATGAATAATATAGGGTTGAGATAATGGATATATTAGTTGATGTATTAGAGATTGAGCTTGGTCCTTCAGGCATAGTTCTGACTGGCACTGAAGGCACTACTGCAGCTTCGAATTGTCCAGCGTTAGGCTCGAATATAAGCCAAGACTGCATAACCATCGAACTAGTAGAGACTGTATATGTCGGTGGAGGTGGAGATGGCGCATTTACCGGGAATCTACATGAGGAAGTTGAATTTTCTTTCATCGACAATTTCCCCCTTATCATTGGTATAGGTGTACATGATTTAAAGATAGTAGATGTACGCCTGGAGATTACCCAACCTTTTGATAACGGCGTATTGATGACTGTTGGTACTGAGGCTGCGCAGGCATTATTGATGCCGGCAGATGAAAATGTACCTGGTGTAACAGGTGTATACTATAGTGAAGTGAATCAAAGTATGAACGTATTAGACGTTTTCAAACTTTTTTTAATACAACCAGGTGAACCAGCTACCATAGGTAGTGGTAAGGTCACCATTTTATTTAATTAACTCAAAGAGGTAGGCATTAAGATGAGTATTTTTAAAAATTTCGTCGGTACGATGAAATCGGTATTCCATATCGGTGGACCAGACGGTAATATACTCAAGCATCTGGTAGATGGTATCGCAGTCCGTAATAGTTCGGATACTGGCTTTGCCAATCTATCTATTAAGGCTGCTACTGGTTCAGTATCAGACCATGGAGTCAACTGGCTTGACCTGAGGGATAGTGATGCCCTCATGCAGTTCAACTTTGATGGTGCATCTGCACCAAGTCCAGGTGCTAATACAGGCACTTATGGTATGTGTCACACCTCAGGGGGTGCATATACAGCTGGGCAGATCTACTACGATGATGGTGTAGCTCTAAGAGCAACTAAGATACCTATCGGTACAAAGATAACTACTGGTACCGCAATAACAGGTACAGTATCTTTTGTGGCTAATGGTATTTATGCCGCACATTCAGCGACAGCTCCTTTCTCATGGACACTGAAGGGTGATGGTACTAGAGGTGACACAGGGGTATCTAAAACTCTCAAGTTAGTCCTGGATAATTCTGCTACTAAGTCGTCCACATTTTCAGTGCCGGCTGGTTCCGAAATCCTGAGAGTCAAGACAACTATCGATACGGCATATGATGCTGGTAGTACAATCGAGGTTATACTCGATGGTACAGCATCTCTGGTCCTTCAGCCGACCACCGAGAATTTGCCACAAAATGTCAATACATACATCAGTGATGTAGAAGACGGGACAGTAACAGCAGGTAATGAAGGCGTTGTTACGGTCAACATAACAGGTACACCTGCTGCTGGTGCTGGCTCCGTATTGGTCGAATTTTCTCCATCAACCCTTGTATAAATTGAGGTAAGACCTTGTTCCGAAATCTAACCGGTACGGTCAAATCAGCTTTTTATATAGGCCTGGGAGGACTACAAGTCCTCCTGGGTAATATATCTAAAACTGGTATTCTTCAGGGCCAGGACGCTGACGGTAGGACTGTGAGGGATTTAGTCCAGTATTCTCCTAGATGGGTTATACCAGTTGATTATAATCAACTAGCTACAACTAACGAGGTGCATTACCTAGTAGGAGCAGGAGAGCTTGTGATGGAATCAAATAGCACCTACATAACCGACCCAGGCTCGGTCGTAATAATATAAGGAGGCATTAATGGCTATTGCTAGTTCGCATGCTATGGCACAGGGTACTTTACCTAGTAACCCACCAGTAGGCTATATAAAATTATTTTTTGACGGTAGTGGTGTATTACAGTCGCTCAATTCTTCCGGTGTGCTGGCTCCTATAGGTGGAGTGGCCAGTGGTGATATGAGTAAAGCCGTATATGATCCACAAAATATAGGATCAGATACATTTGATAGGAGCAATCATACAGGGACACAGAGTGCTACTACTATTCTTCAGGATGCTACACATAGGATGGTATCGGATAGTCAGGTATCATCGTGGGATAATAAGGAACCGGCATTTGCTAAGTCCACAGCACACAACAAGGACTTTGCTGGATCTGGTACAGCCAGTACAGTAGCTCATTCGGACCACGATCACGATTCACAGTATCAGGTCAAGTCCATACCAGCCGAAGACACTCAAATACGCATATATAACACTGATGGCTCGACGACATTCCAGGCAGCACCTGATATAGCCGCCCTCCACCCTCCTATAATACATTACATAGATCAAAAATCCACTGGTGTACACGGGGGCACTTTTACCAGTGGTGCCCGTAGAACCAGGGAACTGAATACAATATTATGGGATGAGATACCAGGGGCCAGCTTATCTAATAACCAGATAACTCTACCTGCTGGTGAGTACGATATAATAGCCTCAGTACCCTGTTGTGGTGTAGCAGAAGTACGATCATGGCTTTACAATGTGACTACAGCACAAGATGTTGTCACATCAGCCAGTTATATAACAGTTAGTAACTTTATACAGACAGTAGACTGTATATTACAGTGTCATTTTACATTGGTTATTGAATCAATATTAGAGGTGCAACATCGTTGTGCAGTATCACAGAATACTTATGGACTTGGCCATGCTAGTAATTTTGATAATGAGATATACACTAATTTGGTAATACATAAACTCGCATAAAAGACGAGGAGGATAAATAAAGTGGAAGTTTTATACGACTTGACCGCTGGACTAGATCATATCATCGCCGGTGCTGACTATCAGGGTTCACTAAAAAATAACACCTCACAAGAATATGATGATCTTGTATGGTCAGATGCAAGAGCTAAACCTACCTATGCAGATGTAGTATTGGCCACATTAGAGGTCATGCGGGAATATATATTAACCCAAATAGATCTGAAGACTTCTATGTCTATAATAGGTGGCTTTATATCATCAATAGATGCAAGTGTAACTATACTACCAACGAGAGTATGGCAGTTTAACGCTTTAAATGTATACTTGAACCGCAATAATACTGATTTTATAGTATATCCTTACGATCTTTGCGCTGGAAGCACCGGACCCGGCTGTGCTCAGATCTACATATCTTTAGTAGACGCTGCTAAAGTTGAACTACTATATAGCGAGTCATATACACATGTAAGGGGCTGGCTAGATAGTGGTAGAGCACTGAAGGATGCTCTAGCTGCTCTCACACAGCAAGAATTGCTAGACTATGAGGATAATAGATGAAGACCCCAAAAATAATCACTTTTTACACAGAGAAGGGTAGTATAATAATTGCTCTGTGCGGCGGTATCGATGGTGTATATTTCGATATATCCTGTCCATTTGTCGCTGTATATGATAGATCTGGTGATATTGAACTCTCTCCTCTCCCAGGCTTCTGCCTGGTGCCGGATAAATCTATAGTCATGTCACGTAGTAGTATCTGTATGTGGGGTGAAACTGAGCCTACTGAGGCAGCATTATATAAGGCCGAATTGGCTATAATATTATCGAACAGAGATAGGAAAAATCGGAGGGCGGGGTAATATGGTATCTAAGAAACTAATCGGAATTAATTGCTGCCTGATAGTCATAATAGTATACATGCTCACTGGCTGCTCTGCCAGTTATGAAGCATACTCAACTGCGCAGGTGCAGTCGAGTGTGGCTATGTCAAAAGGTCGAATAATTATAGCAAGGGAGGTAGTATCGGCTATATTAACACAGTTTGATCAAGAAATCGCAGGAGCAGGTAAGGCTCAGATGGAGCAGGCACCACTTGTAAAATTTGAATACGTAGATATGGATGGTCAATTCCACACTAACACTGTATATCATCCACCGGCAGATCCAAGTATAGCCATATTTATGAAGGGTGCAGCTAAATCAATGGTCATAAGAGAGATGGTGCCATTGGTGGGTAAATTAGTAGATGACATGTCTATCAATTTACAGAAGCCAGTGACAGTGGAAGATGTACTGTATAAAATAGCTGGCGATGGTGTGATACTTGCCACAATGGGTACCATGTATGGTCTGACTTCTAAGTTGATCGATAATGTCCGTTCTAATGTTATAGCCAATTCAGAACAGGGAGGCAATATTTCATTAGATAGTAATGGTGGATCCGGTTCATATAGACCAGACAATTCTACCACTACATCAAGTGTATCTGAATGATATTAATAAAACTTGGATAGAAAGCCCCTTTAGTCGTAACGACTAAAGGGGCTTTTTAGTCACATCTATACTGTACTAATCAGTTATATAGGAAGATCTGGTATCCACACTTTATAGGTAAGGCAGGAATGTTATTAGAACCATTATACCATGCAGTTGTAGCTCCACTGGTACTGGCTATGGCCGGTGGAGTAGCCGATTTCATCCTGTCTGATGACCACGACTGGATGAATCTCCTCAGCGGGCTCTTCCTTGCCCTGTTTATCGGTTGTATGATCATACTAGGATGTGGAGAAGCATCCTTGTCTGAGAATACAACTGGAATATTGGCAGGGGTTGGTGGATTATCCAGTAGGGCTATACTTAGGGTGGTCAAGAGATTCAGTGTATTTAAAGTTATATACTTCTTGGAGCAGCCATTAGACTCTGCTGACAAGAAAGAGAAAGGAGCTAAGAGAAAACGATGACCCAAATCGCAGAATTTTTTTACGGGGGTCTTCGGACTCTGCAAACATTACCCGTGGAAGCTCATCTAGAATGTATGTCAGAAGTGGGAGGGATAGGTCTGACCATCGCGGGTCTTATAGTAGCTTGGCTTGGTATAGACAGACCAAATATTTTCAGATTTAAGTTATCCATGGTGTTCCTGTTACCGGCTATATGTGCATTCGGTTATATAGTACCAGAATTTAGGCCCTCACCATTCTATACAGTGGCATATATATCCACATTCATTATACTCTTAAATTTATTGTACTGGCGAGAGCTCCGATACATGGGGCATGAGATGGGTGAACAAGAATCAGCTATAACTTCTATACTGTCGGCCATACCAGATGTAGTCTGGGTGAAGGATCCAGAGGGTCGGTATACATTTACCAGTGATACTATACACGACTCGCTAATACTATGCGACCGTAATGAAATATGTGGAAAAAAAGATGAGGACATGAGGCAAGATGGTGTACCTGGACCACTTAGTAGTATTTTTGAGTGTGGTTGTGGATTAAATAACCCTGAGGGATCACTTGTGGCCACTGGTACACCAGAAGAACCAATGATATTGCGAGTCTTTCGAGCCCCTATATACATAACAGATCATGAAGGAGTCAAGAGTTTATGGGGTGTTATGGGGGTGGGTCAGAATATGACACCTAGAGAAGGCGAGGATTGGACACCAGCAGACAAAGTATTATCAGATGGTATAATCAGACAAACGCTTACTTAAATATGTAAGTTACCGTAATCTGGTTAGGACGGGCATTCTCATGAGAATGCCCGTTTTTTTTATGTATAATAAATGAGGGAGAACCAGTATTTTTATTAAGATTCACATAGGAGGCTACATAGTGAACATGGGACCAGACAGAACTCTGTCAGAGATTATAATGATTGACCCCAAATTACAGATGAAGGAAAAGGTCCAGCTGGAAGTGAGTGATGACCTCTCTGGTAGACGAGTTTGCCGTATATCGACCAGTAACAATTTTGTATTATTCTTTGGACCATTCAAGAAGATAACACAGCCCATAGGCAAAGTCCTTAGTAGTCTACTGAACTCAGGCTATCGGTCTAATAGACAGAAGGCAATAAGATGGGAAGATCGTAAAGGGTTGACCAGATACCGGACTTCATAATATGAGTAATTGTATGAGAAGGATGGTAGAAGAAGCAGTCATAAATTCGGATGATGCAGCTTTTGTATATATTATGAAAGCTGGGTCCTATCTTCCACCTGATCTACAATTTATGCTGACTGATGGCATGATACACCATCTGGTAGATATAGGTGAGTACGTAGCATGGGAATCCATATTCCTACACAAAGCACCTATAGATGTGGGTTTCCTGGATGAATTTCATAATCATATTAGTTGGCACCAGTTATCGACGCATAAACTCACGCAGCAGAGTATGGAAAAATATGCTTCTAAGCTGGATTGGTCCTGTCTGACTAGAAGGGATGTATTAAATTCTTTTTTCGTACTCAAGAATTTAGGTTGGCTTATGAAGTCCATCTATAATAGCAATGACCACTCCTATCCATCAATCCTTTATACTAAAAAAGAGCCGGTGACGTTCATGGCGTATTTTTTAGTCCTACCATGTGTGGAAGGAGGTTGTTTCTATGAGATCTGGGGTAGACTACTAGGCCTACTGTTTGTTGGAGGGTTCTATATAGTTATGCAAATATTAATTGGGTGGTTCTAATAGATGAATCGTCAATTAAAAAAAGATACAATAGTAATATTTAATGCTTTACTTTTTTAATTAATAGTGGTATTATATCTGGAATGAAAATCAACTTCTAATATGAATGGAGAACTTATGAAAGCTGCACTAATCGCAATTGCTTGTCTATTTATCATTCCCACTAATACAGAAGCAAATGGAGTACCTACTACAATCAACGGTACTCTAGGTAGTGTGAATGGACACCAGATACACAATAACCAAAAAGTCGTTATGACAGATAAGATGTCGGTCTATATAGGAGAGGGAGGCTCTCACATGGATAACAATACAACTGCTAAGTTGATGGCCACTGGACTTAATGCAGAGGGGAATCCAGTGTACAATATCTGTATGAAAGGTACTGCAGCTTGTGCTCCAGCTGGAATGAAGACCAGCCAAGGGAAGTAAATGAAAAGTAGTCATCTATAAACTCTATCAGCCAAGGAAGGAATTATAGGATATACCCTACTTGGCTGAGTGATCCACTGGACATAGTATTCTGGATCACCTTCAGTAAACTGGATAATCAGATTCCTTCAGTAATCTAGTCTTATTTGAGTTATAAAGCTTCTCC
>JQIA01000050.1_pt1 | contig 47664 bp, 56 predicted proteins | sample 811431 | NCBI WGS metagenome assembly JQIA01 (sample SAMN02998118, study PRJNA258478) | marine sediment metagenome | biome: marine; feature: seafloor; material: sediment; isolation source: oil-polluted sediment collected from 3 locations (0.5 km, 0.7 km and 0.9 km)... | place: USA: Gulf of Mexico ...
TTTGCCCAAATACGGTTCAAGATTTTTGTATTTGCTGAGATCAATATCAAGCTTGAAGGCTGGTATCCAATTCAAGATCGCAAATGCATAGGCATCAGCAACTGAGAAGTCAGCGCCCATGAGGTATGCAATATTTGCAAGGTGGTCGTCCATGATTATCAATCTTTGATGCAGTTTGGTCATTCCAAATTCATATCCCGCGTCAGTCAAATGACCTGGAATGAAAAACGAGCCAAGAATTCTCTGTGGCTCTGTTCCAATAAACGTCAACCATTCCTGCGCTTTGTATCGTTCTGGCGATCCTAATGGTGGGATCATTCGGCTATCAGGGTCTTGATCGGCCAGATATTGCAGAATCGCGGCACCCTCCGACAGGTTTGATTTTGCATCAATTGCCAGAAACGGCACATACCCCTTGGGATTGATTTCATAGTAATCGTCCCCAGACTCCGTCTGGTGCGTTTGTTGTACATCCACACTGATGACATCGACATCTAAGCCCAGCTCTCGGATTGTAATGTGTGAGGCAAGTGCGCCTGCACCAGGCGAATAGTATAGTTGCATTAGTTTGCTCCCTTTTGTGGTCTGCCTGCGGTTTGCAGCAGTTTTAATTTAGTTACTGACCGAACGGTCTGTAACTAAACATCACACAAGGTTTGTCCACAGTCAAACGAATTGTTGACCGAACGGTTTTAAATTGTTTAAACTGTTTTCATGGCAAGACCGCGCGAATTTGATATTGAAGAAACTCTCACCAAGGCATTGGATGCTTTTTGGTTGCGTGGCTATGAGGCGACGTCGATGAGTGATCTAATGGCTGCAACTGGCCTTGCTAAGGGAAGCCTCTACAGTGGGTATGGCGATAAGAAGAGCTTGTTTATGCAAGCTCTTGAATCCTACTTGTCTCGCGCCAATGTCAGTCTAAGCGAGGCAGCTGCATCCAACAGTTCAGGCCGTGAGACACTAGAGATGATTTTTGCAAGCGTCATTGACATGTCAACATGTGATGGTGTGCGTCGGGGGTGTTTCTCGGTCAACTCTACAAATGAGTTAGCCCCGCATGACGCTGATGTTCGCAACCGCTTGCATCAAAACACACAGCAAAAAGAAATGACAATTGCAATCGTCATACGTCGGGGGATAATGGATGGTTCATTGCGCAAGGATCTTGATCCTGAAATCGCGGCAAGCTATGTGACAACCGTAATGAATGGTCTCCAAGTTCGCGGTAAATTGGGGCTGACCAAACAGCAGGCGAATGACACGGTTGCAATGGCAATAGCGTCGCTAATTTGAATCATGCCGTTAGCCTATAATCATCTAAAGCGCCTTCGGTGCTAATTTGTTTTAGCACTACACTGACAGATTCCGCCGAAGCTGTTAAGCGTTGGGTGGTGTCGAACGAGTTCACTTAAGGGGCATAAGGTTCGCATTGAGCCAGATGCTGCGGTGCTGCATTGATCTAGTGTTTGGATTTTAGGCGCGCCATTCCCGGATCATTTCGGCGATGGATGAGCTCATTAGCTGGCCTGAGGTGGCATCAGTGCTCGCACGGATCATAATGTTGATGCCGAGTAGGGTCGCGACCAGAAGCTCGGTTTTTGCTGCGACATCAAGCTTGGGATCAACCTCGCCCAGCTCAATTCCCTTCCTAAGAGCCTCACCAAAACAGCTGCGCAGCATCGCGAAATAACTTTCAATACGTTGGTCAGCGTCTCGGTCGCCGCGTTCGAACTCGGTTATTGTGTTGAGTAAGAGGCACCCCTGGTCATTCGTTGCAGACAGAAGCTCCAGTCCGGGGAAATTCTCGAACCAGTCCGCGAGAGCCGTCAATACGTCAGAGGATGGCCGCGGCAAAAAACCAGTGAAGGAATTCGCCAGATAATTGTCGAGCGTGTCCAGAAACAACGCCTTTTTACCACCATAGCTCGTCTGCTGGGTGAAACGTGTCAGGCCTGTCTCTTCCTCGATTTGGCGTGTGCTTACGCCGGAATACCCGTCGCGCCAGAACAGGATTTGGGCCGCATCAAGGGCAGCCTGGTGCGCGATTTTACGTGCTCGTGCCATGGTGTCGAAAAAACCTCTTGCGTTTTCTATCCATGCGGATAGATATCATGCTATCCACGTGGATAGCATGATTCATAAGGACGAAACAATCAAATTAGTCCGCGATTGCGGCAGCAAATTGGAAAGAAACAGAAATGTCTGAAACATCTGCCTATCTCATCATTACATCAACGCCAAACCCTAAGAAAATGGAACAGCTGCAAAGCTACATAACTCAAATCATGCCCGTGATGATATCTGGTGGTGGTAAACCTGTTGGTCGCTACAAGGTGAGTGAGCAAGTTTGGGGCAGTGACGGGGCGAAAGCCGTAGCCATTCTGGAATACCCCAGTGCTGAGGCAATCAGGGATGTTGTGGCCAGCGATGGATTTACCGCGCTGAACGAGTTGCGTGCTGAGGTATTTTTGCACGTGGATCTGATGATCTCCGATGCATTTGATCTTAGCCGCAGGCAACATTTGACAAGAGGAGTGGGATAAATGGATACGACACCAAGACCGAACTATTCGCTATTAACAGGGCTCAAGGTCACTGGACGTGGCATTGCCGTAATGGCCAAGACCAACATGGTTGTGTTTATCTGGGTCAACTTCTTCGGAATCTGGTTTGTGGGCGGCGGGGCTTTGATGTTATACTCGGGAACGACGTCAATCTTGCCATTGGTTTGTGTTCTTACACCACCAGTGTCGCTGTTTCTGTTGTTTATGATCAGCTCTAAATATGGCTTCAGCAGGTTGCTGGGGTTGCCGCGGGCATTACCGTGGCTGGTTGCAATGGCAATTGCGGTTCAAGAAGTTGTCAGCGGATCATATGTGGGCCAGCCAACTGGATATTACACATTTCTGGTCGGGTTTATTATCATCAACGGTATTGCAACCTTTCTTGATTTTGTAGACATCTCTCGCTGGTTGCGAGGCGAACGTGCCGAGCAATTTGACACTGGGTTTTTTGATACTGCACAATAAGATGTAATTGTGGAACTTCCCTATAGTCGATCACGTGAATCGCGCCAATTCCTTTGATAGCATGTATCATAATACTGTTAGGAAAAATCCACATGAACGAAGCCTCAATCATTGAGGGTTTGTGGAGTTTGTATGGGAATAAAGTGGGAAAAGAACTCCTGTTGAAAGCTTTCTTCATTGCCTGATATGGGTAAGCCCATACGTGACGCAATTGTTGAATGAATTACAGTTATGTGGACAATCCTGCCGTTAGCTCCTTTCGCGGCCTGGTTCCGCGGTTTTTTCTCAAAGAAGGGAGGAGGGCGTCACAGTATCATGTTCAAAGCCCTCCGACAGAAGCCACTTAGAGCGCCTCAGCTTAAATAGACAGTTTCTTAAATTTAGCAAGAAATGCAAAGCAGCGCATTAATCCAACCTATATATTATCACCTGTCGACGCGCATTATGTGAGTGGACGGCCAAAACCTGGCACTTAAATTATTCGAGGTGAATTATGGAAAATAAAACATTCATGGTGGTTGAAGCAACGCCAAACCCAGAAAACATGGAAGATATGCAAGCGTATGGTTCTCAATCATATGGTTTAATGGAAAAACACGGAGGCGTTCCCGTTGCCAACTACAAGGTACAGTCTGTTTTGGATTCGGACTACAAACCTGCTATGTTCGGTGTGTTTTCGTTTCCAAATCCAGAAGCTATTCAGGAACTGCTGTTCAATGACCCCGACTATCAAAAGATCATTCCGCATCGGGACAAAGCGTTCAAAAGCATTCGGTTCTTTGTTTGCACTGAATAAGCGCAACAGGTAAGGTAAAGTGGAACGAATTTTCAAAAGCATCGACTATATCGAACGCAATATGTTCGATGTAGTCGATATCCATGACATTGCCCGAGCATCAAATTATTCGACTTATCATTTTTGTCGAATTTTCCGCTCGCTGGTTGGGGATTCACCCAAAGAGTATCTTCGCAAAAGAAGGTTAACGATCGCGGCTGAGCGTCTGGCCAGTGGGGAAAGATCAATTCTCAACATTGCGTTGGATTGCCAGTTTGAATCCCATGCTTCTTTTACGCGATCCTTCAAACAGCTCTTCAATATGACGCCAGAGCAATATCGGGAACAAGCTGATCCTTTCCGGCTTATCTACAAAGACCAGTTTAGCCCCCACATGTTGCATCACCTACAAAATCGCCTTGATATGGAGCCCAAAATCGTTGCCCGACGCGAAACCAAGGTGATCGGCATTGCCCGACAATACCAAGAAGACGATCTGAACATCGAAACGTTATGGTCGGCGTTCCGCCCGGATGTCTTTCAGATTACAAACCGGGTTGGTGATGATGCTTTTGGCATTTACGAAGAGTATTACGAGTGTGAGAACAGCGTCGGGTTTAGCTACATTTGCTCGGTTGAGGTTACGGATTTTGATCACGTACCAGAGGGGATGATCACCAGAACTATCCCAGAGCATCTCTATGCGGTTTTTCGTCATCAAGGCCTCGTTTCTTATCTACCCGAAACCTTGAAATATATCTGGGGAAGCTGGTTGCCGAAATCTGACTATGAATATCAGGAAACGCCTGATTTTGAGCTTTATACCCAGGGAACTCAACCAGACGATCCTGACAAAATACTGTTTTTATATATTCCCGTTAGTGCAAAATCATAGCTTATTAGAAGAATTCAACACCGATGATTTCCGCGTTGGAAACGGCGGGTAAAGGAGCGGCGCAATTCCACGACGCACCAGCTCTCTGCATATGCCGTCATTCACCCAAGGGCGCAGATCATCTGATGGACGCTGAGGGTCGCCTCGTCCCGAAGGGCCTTAAGCGCCTTGAATTCGTCGGTCGCAAAGGCATCCTTGATGGCTTGGGCGCTGGCGAATTTTGTTACGCTGACAACCTTCGGGCCACCATCGCCACCCAATTGCTCCATGACATTGTAGCGGGCAACCTGTTCACCGCCGCTTTTGATCAAAAGCGGCATGACCTGCGAAGAATATTCTTTCAATTGCTCCATCTTGGCAGGATTTGGGATCGCAGTAACGACGAGGTATACGGGTGTATCAGACATTTTTGATTTCCTTTTTGGTTTTCGGTCTTGATGACATGGCGATTTGCCCTTATTAAACTTATACTCTATCGTCTAAAGTGATCACTCCTAAAAATAAAGTAACATTATCGTGATAATATGAAACAAAAGGTTCGATCTTACAAACTCCTCTGTCCAGTTGCCCGTGCGCTTGATCGCATTGGTGATCGCTGGACGCTGCTGATTTTGCGCGATTTACATGCTGGCCCCGCACGGTTCTCGGATCTGCAACGCGGCCTAACGGGGATCGCGGCAAACCTTCTGACTGAACGATTGGCGAAACTCGTCACCGACGACCTTATAGCGAAAGAAGAAGGCGCGCATGGCGCCAAACTCTATCGACTGACCGAGTTGGGAGGGAAAACCCGCGACATTCTGTTCGATCTTGCCCTGTTCGGCGGTCAGTTCTCATCTGAAAGCGAGACCGTTGAGCCTGGAAACCTGCGCTTGATCGCCGTCACCTTCGGTACCGCAGCTCAGCGCGTTGTTACAGATGATATGGATTTCGAAGCCTCATTGATCATCGACGATGAACCGTTTGCCCTGACAGCTCGGCAAGGCAAGGCAGAGATGTTGTATCAGCCGGCAGCTAAACCAGATATTATTTTGGAAACTACCTACCATGCACTGCTGTCCCTTGGTGATGGAGAAATAGACCAGGACGCGTTTTCCCAAGATCACAGCCGTATCGACGTCAAAACGCCGGGCAAGGACGCAGAATTCGCAAGGTTGATGTCCGATGTATTGGCGCTGTTTTCAAGTTGAGGTGCCAATAATTTTAGCGATCCTACGCTGCAACTTCGAAAAAGTAGACCTATGTGTCCAAATAAATTTGTTTTTGGCACATTAACATACTTGCTGGTTATGCGCCAAATGATGACTTTAAGTTGTATTTTATATAAATTTGCTCTCTCATAAAGAGCATTAATGACAGACAGTAGTTGAAATTGTAGACGTCGCATGAACCCAAATTTGCAAATCTTATTATGCAACAAGGTCTGGTTAGAGCCCAAACTACCCGATGATGCTTCTGTTCCGAATGTCCGCATTTGGAATGTCTGTGCACTAACGTAGTGGGAGCGCGGGGAAAGGGTATTTACAAGTAACTTGCATACGAGTAATTAGCCTACATGGAATATATTCATGACTGTATCAGTTTTCAGACCAGCGCCGCCGCAAAGGCAATTGCTCGCCTGTCACGTACTCGGCTCGCACCGTTCGGTGTGACGCCAATCCAATTCGCGGTGCTCCAAGCGGTGTCGGAAGCAAAACAGCAGACCGCCGCCGACATCGGCACGGCTTTGATGATCGACAGCGCTACCATCGTTGGCGTCATCGACCGACTGGCAGCGATGAACCTTTTGGCGCGGGAAGCTGATCCAGCCGACCGGCGTCTCAACCGGCTGCTGCTAACTTCACAGGGCGCAGAGGCGTTGCCAGCCATGCAAGCTGGGATGGATGACTTAAACGCTGAGGTCGATATCGCTCTGAGTCATTCGGCTCCGAATGTAAGAGAGAGCTTACAACAATTGGCCGCTCTACCAGCAAGAAAGAAAGCTTGAATATGTTCGACACCAAGATCGCAATTATTGTGCGTGACGACCTAGCCACTTGGCAGAAACTCAATGTGACCGCCTTTCTAATGAGCGGGATTGCTGGAACCAATCCAGACCTTATCGGCGAACCCTACCGCGACAGCGACGGCAAATCACATCTCCCAATGTCGGTGCAGCCCGTTATTGTGCTCTCAGGTGCTACAAACGTGCTGACGAACATCCGCAATCGTGCGCACGACCGTGGGGTCGAAACCGTGGCCTATATCGAGGAAATGTTTGCAACTGGTCATGACGCCGCCAACCGCGCGATTTTTGCTGAGCATAACGCCAGCGAGGCCAACACCGTGGGCATGGCACTTAGAGCGGACAAAAAGACCGTTGATAAAATCACTAAGGGAGCGAAGATGCATGGCTGACCCTGGCGCCCTTACGGTTGGGAAAACAGTCACCAGTGCGGCAATGCGGTTGACACGAGACGCTGCGATTAATTTTGCAAAGGAATTTGATCCGCAACCGATGCACCTCGATGACGCAGCGGCGAAGGCTAGTTTCTTTGGTACGCTCGCAGCAAGCGGTTGGCACGCACTGGCTCTAACCATGCGTTTGGCCGTCGAAACCCGCCCCTTTGGCGATCAGCCGTTGATTGGAGCGGAAATCAGCCAAATCCGTTTTACCAGACCAATCTTGCCGGAGACCAACCTTACTGTGAGCATCACCTTCGAGGCAGTTGAGGAAGGTAAGGGGCAACACGGTTACAACATTCTGCGGGTGTTAACCCTTGATGCCGCCACAGGCGAAGTGCTTATCCGTCAGCACTGGCGTATGTTGCGCACCTGAAATTTTGCAAGGAAGCACCGCAAGCCGCCATTGGGGCCGATGCGGCGAATTGGTGCTTTGTCCCCCTTAGTTGACTTTGATCATTGTTTTTTGAATGTCTGTTATCCAAAGGCAAACGTATCTACCCAAATAAATTGGTTCTTTGGCACATTATTATACTTGCTAATTATGCGATTTTTATATCGCTCACATGGGTAAATTGTGTTTCTTCGCGAGACCGAAGTACACATTTTCCGTTATCCCAAGGATGATGATCAAAAGAGAAAATGATGGGGCATTTGCCCCATCAATTATTTCCATGCTGTGTTTGGGTCTAATTTGAACAAATATTCCATAAATATTTTAGTGACTTCCGGAAGAACGGCCGTTCTTGCGTGATCACGCTGTAGTTCAGCAGGCACAACATTCCAAGTTATCGGTTCTACTCCAGCGGCGATCATACGTTTCATGCCATTTTCATGTGAAAGCTGGGTCATGCTGCCAACCACATCTTCGGGCACATAAACATCGTAGCCTGCATTTTCGGCTTCAATCGCGGGGTACGCCAAGCAGACATCCGTCCAAAGGCCGCCCATGATCAGCTTTTTACGACCCGTGGCTTTAACCGCCTCCACGAATTCTGGTTCTTCCCAAGCATTCACATTTGTGCGGTCAATAAAAACGGCATTGGGCGCCAGTTTGCTGAGTTCTTCGATCATTGGGTCATAGCCATTCAGCCCGACAGCCACGTGTGAGAAAATGATTGGGAGATCATACAAGACAGCGGTTTTAATCAAGCCCGTTGTGTTGTTGATCAAATCCTCATGATCAATGTTGCGCACACCCTGTAAGATAGGTGGTTGGTAATCGATCAGGATCAGTACCGAATTGGTCGGGGACAAAAACGGATCTTCATCTGCGGCACGTGCTGGTGTTCCTTGATACCCTTCAGGATAAGAGGCAACGCCATCAACGGTTTTGATTTCCGCATATGTGGGTTGCGCGATAAGCGTTGTGGCAAGGGCTAAGCTGCTTGCTGTTATAAGTGTTTTAAGTTTCATTTTAAGCTTCCTTTTATAGAGGTTTAGTCTTTTTCTGAGTGAACGTGTTCTGCGATCAGCGTGGCAACTGAGGGGCCCGGGCCCACGAGTTCCAAGACGTTGCGGTCAGGGTCACGGATAAAGATCGTCTTTGTGCCGCTAAACTCACGTCGACCAGTGATCGTGATATTATTGGCAACCACAAAATCTTCGGTTGCTTCTGCATCTTTCACCTTTAAGGCCAGATGCGTGATGCCCGGATATTTAGGCTTTTCATCCATTAGGATATTTTCGCCTTGTTTTGCCGTCGCTGGGCCAAGCAAATTGATGTTGATACCAGATGGGTGCAACATAACCAGCGGATGACCTGCGTCGTAACCGCCATCGGCAATCAGTTCAAAACCAAGCAGTTCATAGAAAGCGACTGTTTTTTCGCGGTCGCTGATGCGAATACCGATGTGGTCGAAGTTGTTTATCTCAAGCATAGGGTGTTCCTTTTTTTAAGTTGGAGTGTTTCAGAAAGAGAGCGCTGGCAAAGGCTGCAACACCGCAGCCTGCCATAACTAACGTCATGGGGATGGCATCTGTTGAAGCCATTATACTGACCAAAAAGCTGGACACGGCACCAATGCCAAACTGCAATGCACCATTCAGTGCGGCGACGGTTCCATTTTCCTTGGGTAAAACCGACAAGGCGACAACAATTGCGTTGGTTGCTGTCATGCCTAATGCGCCAACAAAGACAACAACAGATGCAACCAATGGAATAAGGCCCAGATTAAGTGCCGCTACGCTTAACAGGGTCAGGCCAGCCAAAACCAATACGGTGGCACCCGCGAACACTTTTGCTACAGGATCAACGTTGGCAAGAAGCTGTGCGTTGATTAAATTCGCACCGATCATTGCAACCGCGTTTACCCCAACCAGATAACCGTAATTTTCTGGGGCCACACCAAAGTAGCTGATATAGACAAAGGGGGAGCCTGCAACGAATGCAAATAACCCTGCAAACGCAAACCCACCTGACAGTATCGCTGCTATGATGCGTTTTTCAGCAAACACCGAGACATATCCTTTGGTAATTCGGGTCAAAGATAGAGGGCGGCGTTCTTGTGGCCCATCTTGTATGAAAATTGCAGAAGCAAAGAAGGCTACCGCACCTAGGGCTGACAGAAGGAAAAAGATTGCACCCCAACCTGCATAGGTCAAAACATACCCGCCGATGATCGGGGCAACCAATGGTGCAACGACGGTTATCGCCATGATATAAGATATGATCTTGGCACTTTCTGTTTCGCCAAAACGTTCGCGGACTAAAGGGAACACACTGACTGAACCTGCACCACCTAAAGCTTGCAAAAAACGCCAAGCATAGAGTTGATCCAAAGTTTGAGCCGTTCCTGCCAGAAAAGAAGCGCCCGCAAAGACAATCAAACCGCCGATTAACACACTGCGGCGACCGAATGCATCGGATATTGGCCCTAATATAAGTTGTCCTAGGGCAAATCCAAAAAGGAAAATTGAAACGGTAGCTTCGAGCGCATCAATATCCGTATGCAAACTGTCAGCAATCGTTGGCAAAGCAGGCAGATACATGTCGATTGCAAAAGGTGAGAGCATAAAAACTGCTCCCAAAACCACAACATAGGTTAATTTGTTTTGCATTGCGCTTCCTGACTGTTTCCAAGTGAATTTTGAGCTTGCTCATTCAGGATAGTATTTGTTACTTTGAATATTAATACTTAACTTGGAAAGGCATTAGTTCCAAATGGATCATAATAAAGAGCTATTTGATGGCATGATCCTGTATTGTGCCGTCGTGGAACAAAATGGCCTGACCGCGGCTGCCAAGCTATTGGGGCATACACCATCGCATGTCAGCAAAGAAATAGCGCGGCTTGAAGCCCGTTTGGGATCACGGTTGTTAAACCGTACAACGCGCAAGATCAGCCTGACGGAAACTGGTCGCGTATATTATGAAAACGCAAGACGCATTGTTGAAGATGCCAAGATAGCTCAAGAAAAAATACATACATTAGGAGATCGCCCTTTTGGAACGCTCAAAATAGGCGTTCCGTTGATTTTCGCACGCGCGTGCTTAAACAAATGGTTGCCAGAATTTGCCGAAACTTATCCCGATATAACCTTGGAAATTGATGTCACTGATCGTAAGGCTGATCTCATAGCCGAAGGAATTGACCTACTGGTTAGAATTGGTAACCTGCCGCCGTCAGATTTTATCGCGCGAGAGCTTTTTAAAACTGAACTTCTAACGGTGGCTGCACCAGATTACCTTGAACAGAATGGCTACCCAGAAACCCCCCACGATTTATCAGAGCATACACTGATTGATTTTTCCTATCGTGAAGCTGCCCATAGCTGGTCTTACCCAGATGGTAAGGGTGGAATGGTTTCGGTTAGTGTTGTCCCAAAATTCAGATGTAACGACGCCGAAATGGAATTGGCGTTGGCAGTTGCCGGCCGTGGGATCACAAGATTACCATTACTGGCATGTACGACAGCGATTGATGAAGGCTCAATTATACCTATCTTAACACAATACCAATCCGCCCCCACTGGTGTACAAATTATCTATCCTTCGCGAGATAACCTACCGCAAAAAACCCGCGCTATGATCGATTTTCTCGTGTCGAAAAGTAAGGTGCTACATAATAGCTAGATTGTGGCTCTTTCGGGTAACAACGCTACCGTAAACGCAGAGCGAAAAACGGCAGCGATACACCATCATGGACTAATGCAATAACCCTTCTTCCTTTAAGGCTGTTTGAACTGCTTTTCGATTCCGAATTTTGTCCAAATACGGTTCAAGATTTTTGTATTTGCTGAGATCAATATCAAGCTTGAAGGCTGGTATCCAATTCAGAATTGCAAATGCATAGGCATCAGTAACTGAGTAATCAGCGCCCATGAGGTATGCATTATTTGCAAGGTGGTCGTCCATGATTGCCAATCTTTGATGCAATTTGGTCATTCCAAACTCTAACCCTGCGTCAGACAAATGACCTGGAATGAAGAATGACCCAAGAATTCTCTGTGGCTCTGTTCCAATAAACGTCAACCATTCCTGAGCTTTGTATCGTTCTGGCGATCCTATTGGTGGGATCATTCGGCTGTCAGGGTCTTGATCGGCCAGATATTGCAGACTCATTTGACTATAAAAACAAGTTCGCGATTATTGATTACCTAGAATCTATAACCAAAATTGAAGATGTTGATTTCCTGACAATTATTCTGACCCATAACTTTGATTTCCTCAGGGTGATTGAAAGCAGAGGTATATGTAAGGCAAGTCAATGTCGTATGGCTTTTAAAAATGAAGGGGTCATTGAATTAACGGATTTCAGACGCTCGGACATCCGCAACCCATTTGACAAATGGAAGGCTAGATTGGACGAAAACATAATTCTTGTCGCGTATAAGTGCCTTCGTGACGAACATGGATACACAAGCAGCATGACGGCCGCGATTTATTCTATATGTGTGTGTTAACAGCAAACCAAAAATGTGTATGTATCATTGCCGTATTAAATCGCGATTATAGTTCGGGTTTATATATAGAATGATGGCACCATTAACATACCCGCACTTATGCGCCTTTCTATTGTACGCAAAGGTAAAATGTCACAAGTTCTCAATCGAGAATTGAACCGTATTGAGGTTTATTGCAGATTGATAATGGTCGACTGTCTGTGGATGCAGCGGCCAATCTGCTCAATAATTGACGACCTCTTGCCCGTGGTTGCCTTCAAAGTCTTCCCATTCGATGCCGACCGCCCTTGTGTGGCTACTTGGGCGGCATGATTTACTTGGAATGACGAAGCTCGGTACAGGCCCAGATCCGACTGGACGCCAACTAAACGCACCCTGTGGGCTGTATGTGCCGACTTGGATGTGCGAACTTTCGCGACATTCATCATCACGGCCTCGTGGTCCGTGGCTGTAGCTCATAACGTTCCAGACCTTGATTGACCGGACAAAATCAAAGGCTGGATCAGAAATATCAATATCGGCTCCGTCGCCAGCGGCAATCTGTTTTGCAATCCCATCGGCGATGCCTTCGTTTGGCCGATAGACAAGTGGAACTATCTTAGCATTCTCTGGTGTGCTTTGCGGATATTGTTGTTGTCCATTATGCTTCGCAAGAAGCGCGCGGAACGTTTGATTGCCAAATGGATCAGTTGGCACGTCATTATAAGCAAGACCCATAGGACATCGCCAGATTTGCAATGGCGGCTCAACAGGCCAAGGCGTGATGCGCCGTATGAACACAGTGCGAGCGTGTGCGCATTCGGCAGACGCAGGCCAACCCCCTGACAAACACAACAGTATGGCACAATCTACAGGGTAAGCCATCACCACGGTAGGCGTCGAAAAAGTTGCGATTGCTGCGAATCCGACTGTTGCCGCTGTTGTTAGAAGTTTCTTAATCAATGTGGTCCCCTCACTGTATTTCTACTTTAAAGTGTTGATGTGATAAATTAATCGCGTAAATGTTACAACTCGACACTACTCTATTAAGTTACGTTGCTTAAAAGGAGTAAAACCTTAGATTGAAACCTTCCAAATCCTATTTCGCTTGACACCTTGTGTGAACTATAATTCCAAAGAGTTAGTATCTCTTTAAATACAAAGAGGTACAGAATTTTCTCCCATATTCCTGGCAGCGATTGGGGAAAATTGCAATCGTAAATATCATACACTAGAGAATTATGTACATTATGCTTTTTTGTACACTATTCTATATTGACACTGTGGGCTTTATGAGAGATTGCAAATTGTATAAAAGTTAGTTCATGGAGAGCTAACTGAATGCTGATATTGAAGCTAAATAAATTGATTACAATGCGAGAGCTGCGCGAATTAATTGCGCAAAACATCAAGCTTCAATGCCGGTACGATTTGGTTGGATACGCTCCTGATGGTTGCCCTCGTTATACCCTTCACTACATTTACGTTGATCAAAACGGACATAAATTCGAGCGACCGCTCAAAAGTGCGCGCGGCGGGGAAACGAAGCGTATACTCAGCCTCTGGCCAGGCTTGGTTAAGCACCACGAAGAATTGGGCGTTGGCGGCGACATTACTTTCAGGCGTGGTTATATTTTGTCCTGTGGCGAGCTACGCGGACGTGATGATGTTTCGCTCGAGCGGAACAGTAACAACTAACGGTTGGACTTTTCACGGGAGACCGCCAGAAAACGTCGAACAACTCGACCAAGCTGATACAACAGTATCAACCCGTTCAGAAACGCGACAAACGCGGGCCTCTATAGCTGTAGGACAACCTGCCGTCATGAGTGCGATTTTGCACACGTCAACACGGCACAAACGCAATCGCGCAGTGAGAGCAGTCGGACTTTCGTATGACCAGTGGCACACCCTTTTTCGTTCATTAATCCAAGCTGAAAGCGCGTTTAATCCAAATGCGCGCAGCCCCAAAGGGGCAATTGGTCTTGGGCAATTAATGCCAGCAACAGCGCAGACCTTGGGTGTCGATCCACACAACATGGAAGAAAATCTTGATGGGGCCGCAAGGTACTTTCTAACCCAGCTCAACAAGTTTGGCTCGGTCGAGCTGGCACTTGCAGCATATAACGCAGGGCCGCACCGCGTTGAAGAATATGGCGGTGTGCCGCCCTTTCGTGAAACCCGCAATTATATTGTCCGCATCAATCGCCTGTCAGGTGGATTGGGGGAATATCAAGTCGCATCCGCAAACTGAATGACACCAACCAGTGACGCCAAACGCCTCGCGGTGGTGTTCAAACACACAAAGGAATACCCATGAATAACAGAATTTCAAATAAGCTGATCTTGTTTACAGCTCTTGCGGTAACGGCTGCATCTGCCGCCAACGCTCAAGACTTGTCGCCCCTTCAAAACATGCTGGAAACGGTAGAGGCGGCTTTGACAGGCCCTATCGGAATTTCAGTCGCTACATTGGCAGTCATTGGGACAGGCTTTATGTGCATGATGGGTCGATTGAATTGGGGCTGGTTCGCCTCAGTTATCATCGGCATCGTTTTGATCTTCTCTGCCGGTACAATTGTCGCAGGGTTCGCATAAAGCCATGGCCGAACGTTCTCCGCTCTTCCTCGGCTTAACACGCCCGCCAAAGTATCTTGGTCTCCCCGTTGGATACTTGGCGGTGCTCAGTATGGGGATCGTTCTGCCATTCATTTGGACCAAATCATTTTGGTTATTCTTGATCGGGCCAATTGCCTATTTCGTAATGTGGTTCGTTGCTGATAACGAGCCAAAATTCTTCGAAGTGCTGCGGGTGTCATACGGGAAAGTGCGCGGGACAAAAAACCGTGATTTTTGGGGAGGAGATTCCTTTGGCTCTTGATCAAGAGAATGTAGGGCGCCCAACAGCGGCGTTCATGTCAGTGGGTGGAGAGGCGTTTGCTAACGAAAGCTTTCTGTCTCAACACATGCCGTACCTTACGTATGTCGACGACAATATTATGATGCTCAAGGAGGGCGATTTGCTCGCCACTTTGCGCTTGGATGGCGTCAATCCTATGACCACCCAAGACGGTGATCTGGACGCATTGAAGAAAGCGGTTGCGGCGATTGTTGCAATCACCGGCAATTCGTTTGGCTTTTATGTCCATCGAATTTCCTTACCACAAAAACTGGATATGAGCCCCGTCGAGGGTGATACCTTTGCAGCGGCAATCGACAAAGCATGGCAAAAACACATTGCCGAACTCGGCCCAAAAAAACGCACTTTATATCTTAGCGTCGTTCGTAGGCCGAATATCTCGGCGCGACTTCCAATACTGCGAAAGTTCGCAACAAAGAACTATTTGAAGGATCGGCACAACCGCTCAAAGCAACTTAACGAAGTGGTCAACTTTTTCAAAGAGGCACTTTCTGTCGCGAAACCGGTTAGGCTCACCCGTAAGGGCGGTGAATGGCTCGGCTATTTAGGTGCGCTGAATTACGGAACATTTACACCGATTGCCGAAGGCAAAGGCATGACATCACTTGCGGTTCAGGCAAGTAATTGCCGCGCTATATTTGATGGTGATCTGGTGACCATCAGGGACGAAGTAACGGGTAAGTTGCGCTATGGGGCAGTGTTCGCAATGAAGAACTACCCGGCTATTACAGATGTGACGATGCTGGATGGTTTGGATTTGCCAGTAGATGTTGTGGTAACAAATACCTTTACGCCCATTCCAAACAACATAATGGCCGAACGGATTCAGCGCATTATCAGGCAAATGAGAGCGTCAGATGATGCAGCCGTTTCTTTGCGAGATCAGCTCGAACAAGCGGCGGATGATCAAGAGTCAGGTCGTATCGCTTTCGGAAATCATCACTTATCGGTGGCGGTCTATGCTGACACCAAAAAAATATTGGAAAAAGCGGTTGCCCAAGTTAAGCGGGTTACACAGGAAGTATCTGCGGTCGTGGTTCGCGAACACATGGCGTTGAAAGCCACATATTTCGCGCAACATCCTGGCAACTTTAGCTACCGCGCCCGTGCCACACCAATATCGTCTGTTAATTTTGCAGACTTTGCAGCCTTGCATGGCAGTGTTGAAGGGCGGCCCAGAGAGAAAAGCCCTTGGGCTGAAAATGTGACCGTGTTCCCTACTGTTGGATCGTCTGGATATCGGTTTAATTTTCACTTGTCTGGTGATCCTAAAAAGGAACCAACAGCAGGTCATGCCATCGTCCTTGGAACAATGGGTACGGGCAAAACACTGACCACTGCATTTCTGGTAGCGCAAGCCCAGAGAACGCGCGCCCGCGTATTCTTCTTTGACAAAGATCAGGGCTTAGAGATGGCGGTTCGCGCAATGGGTGGCGTGTATAATCAGATCCGCGCAGGTGTGCCTACGGGGTTAAATCCATTGGCTACCGAAACGGATGCAAGAGGCCAAGCGTGGCTTTCCGATTGGTTAACAACCCTCATGTCGCGCAATGGGGTCCTGAACGGTGATCAAGCCCGTCAATTGCAATTGGCAATTCGCCAAAATGCGGGTGCTGATAAGTCTCTTCAAAACTTCCGAAGCTTTGAGCAGCTATTTCAGTCTTTGGATGATGACGACGAGTTGCAATCGCGGATCGGGGAATGGCACTCCGGGGGTCGGTTTGGCTGGGTGTTCGAAGCAGCCGCCGTTGGGCAGGATATTAATGTTGATGGCGATATTGTGGGTTTCGATATGACCGAAATATTGGATATGGATACGGAAAGAACGGCGGTTCTTTCCTATATTTTCCGCCAGATTGAACGGGTTGTCGAAGACCGCAAGCCTACGATCATTGTGTTGGATGAAGCCTGGAAATTGCTCAATGATGCGTATTTCGCAGCGCGGCTTGAGAACTGGTTGGTGACACTGCGCAAAATGAACTGCGTTGTGATCATGATGACGCAATTGCCTTCGCAGTTAGAAAAGTCAGCCGTGGGGAAGACTATCGTTGAAACCGTTTCAACGCAGATATTGTTCCCAAACCCGAAGGCAACGCCGCGTGATTATGAATTTCTGCGTCTGAATGACAAAGAAGCTGAACTGCTCGTGCAGCCAACGCTTGGGCTTCGAACTGCATTGGTTCGATCCGATGAGGACAGCGTGTTCATAAATGCAGATTTAAGTGCGCTTGGCGACCTTCTGCCCGTCTTGGGTGGTGGTGCAACAGGGGAGGCCCACGTTGGCGAAGGCTGGCGTAACCGTAAAGATTTTTGGAGAAAAACATGAAACATTTAATACTTGCCACCGCTATTCTCGGTGTCGCCGGTTGCGCGAATTATACCGACAAGCGGTCGCCGTGTGTTGGGGCAAAGGGTGCGCCCAAAGTTAGCCGTTCCGCATATCAGCCATCAGTGTCGTTGGTTCCGCAGGTATCACAAAACACAATGCTTGATGATTGCATCTATCGGCCCATCGGCTCATGAGGAAGCTCTTAACATCAACCATTCTGGCTGTTGGTTTGCTTCCGACATGGGCTGCGGCCCAAGGTGTGCCAACGGTCGATGTCACGGTGATTAATCAGGCTATTGCCAAGGCGAATGCCTTGCGGCGTGATCTTGGGGTTCAGCGCGACGCGTTGGGCCTTGAAACTTCGCTCGCCGATGTGCAGAGCGCGCAACTTACCACCTTAGAGGGCATGACGGGGGCCATGACCGGCCCCCCTGGGTATGATGTTTCTGCTCTGGAAGGTGGTGGTGAACTTGGCGCTTCAACCGTTTATCCGGTTGATCCCAATACGCCCATGGACGCGCGTTTGTTCGGAGAAGGTCGGGAAACCGTTGAACGTATGATCGTTCAAGTGTCTCAAGAATACGCTGGTGTGGCTGCGGCTGCTGGATTGTCACCAACCCAATTCAGAGCTTTGTTTCAATCCTTGGTAAAACAGGAAAGCCGATTTAACATCAATGCCAAAAGCCCTGTCGGGGCTTATGGTCTGACACAGCTCATGCCGGGCACTGCGGGCGACATGGGGGTGGACAGGAACATCCCCATAGAGAACCTTCGAGGTGGCGCAAAGTACATCACCATTCAATTGAACAGGTTTGGAAACATTCCCCACGCGCTTGCAGCCTACAATGCCGGCCCGGGCAGAGTTATTGAATATGGCGGCGTGCCACCTTTTAAAGAGACGCAAGGCTACGTGCGAAAGATCACTGGTTATTATAACGAATACCTCGCAACAATCGGCGGCGTTGATGCGTTGGGAACATTGTCTGCGAGTGATTACGCATTGGCCGAAGCGGGCAATACTTCTGACGCTTCTGTTTATTACGCTGCAGACAGCCATGCGACGGCGGCACAAGTGGTCGCGCGGATCAGCTCTATCATCAGACAGATTGATGAACAGCCAAACGTGATGTCCGCGATTGAATTGAACACATATGCCAGAGCCGAAATTGGTCGCATTCTTGTGATGCGTATGCGGTTGATGGCAGCAAACCAAGTCCGTGAGGGTGCTGTTGAGCAACAACTTGTTGCTGACCGTCTTGCAGAACACGACTTCAAACAAATGAGAGTATTCGAATGATTAAGAAATTCTTGAAAGTAACCGCCGTTTCGGTTTTTGCACTCACTTCGCAAGCCGCGGCCCAAGGTGTTCCAACCATTGATGGCACACAACTTGCACAACTTTTAAACCAGCTTGAACACATGGCAAACGACATGAATGTTCAGCTTGAACAGGTTGCAACAATGCGGTCGCAATTGGAAACCCAGATCAACCAATTGACAAATTTGGATGCTCAACTTTTCTCGTTGGTCGAAGGCAATGGCCTAGGGCAACTTCTATCAACAGCTGCAGAATTTGAACGGCTGAAAGGTATTATCGAAGAACCTATAGCGTCGCTTTATCAAATCCGTAGCGGCAATTTCACAGGCGCTTTCCGCGAAGGGTCGGCGGCGGCAGCCCGTATTGAAGGCGTCCTTGCAGGTACGGGCTTCACGTCTGAACGTCTGCAAACACTTTCAACATCGACTATTCCAGGGGAACAAAACCTTGCCACGCAAGCAAGTGCCAGTGCGATGCTATCAGTTGCGGCGGAGCAATCGCATCAAGAAGCCGGTGAGAGTTTGGATCGCTTACAAACAATGGTGGGACACATCGACGAACAAGACGGTTTGAAAGCGGCCATTGATCTAAATACCCGCGTGACATCAGAGTTGGGCATTATCCTGACGCAGATTTGGCGACTGGAAGCCGCTGCGGGTGTCAGTGCCGGTCAATTGGGTGTGGTGGATGCTGCGACCTTAGCTGACGAACGTAGGTTTCGTTCAATGGCGGTGGCAGAATGATGGATATTCGTGTCATAACAGCGATTGGTTTGGGAGTAGTAGCAGTCGGCGTCGGCGCTATAACCCTACTTCCAAATCGGCAAGAGACGGAAAGTAAGCTGTTAACAGCAGCTCAAATTTCTGAACAAGCAATGCAGGGCAATACGGCACAAACAGAACCGGAAAATAGCTTTCAGAGTATAGCCATCCCACCTGATGTAACGCCTATATGTTCGTTGCCTAAACCTCCTCGTAATATCGGCGATAGCGCACTAACACGTAACAGTCTTCGTCAGATCATGCGCCTGATTGCACTTCAAAAGTGGGAGAAAACTGGTTCGTGTGAGTGCTATTACAGCAGAATAACATGGGAAGATGTAACCACAGCGGCCCCTAATTTTGAACGGGCTGATGGTGTTGAACTTCGCTTCGATCTCTCTGGTTTACGAGCGCAAGCAGATGAATTGGAACGGCAACGTACAGAGGTTTGTTCTGAATAATGGGCGTAATAACAGACATACTGACAGTTGTTGACGATGCCGTTGCCGGTGTCGCCCAATCTGGGTTTACTGAGATTGCAGGTAGCGTTGGCGGCGCAATCACCGCTGGCTCCGCTTTGCTCATCGTGCTGCTCGGCATCAATATCGTCGCGCAAATTCAACCTATGTCCTTTGGAAGCTTTTTCGCTTTTGGAATTAAGATCGGGTTGGTTGGAATCTTTGCGCAATCATGGCCCAACTTTCAAATCGTTTATAATATCATCACGCAAATTCCTGATAGTATCGGGGCTTCAATAATTGGACTGACCGGAGTAGATTCCAGTAGTGGTTTGTATTCGGCCCTCGACTCGATGGTATCCCAAGTTACCGAATATGGCGACACAATCGGAGATCGCGCAGGATGGGTATTTGGCGCATTCCTTGGCGTTGTGGTTTGGGTAATAGCTGCTCTATTCGCAGCTATCGCCGCAGGTATTATTGCTTACGCGAAAATTGTTCTGACATTGATGGTGGTTTTCGGCCCCATTGCCATTCTGTGTTCACTGTTTAAGCCAACGATGCCGCTTTTTGAAGCGTGGACACGAAGCATTATTGGTTACGCCTTTATGCCAATTGCCGCTGCTGGTGCGGCTGGCATGGTAATAGCAATAGCGGGTGAAATCGCCGGCAGTTCCCCCGATCCAGACAGCGTTGAGACACTTAATCTGATTTTCCCCTTCATTGTGGTTTTGTTTTTGGCGGCGGGCATCATGACGCAAGTTCCAGCTATCGCTATGGGGTTGAGCGGTACGATTGGGTTGGCTTCAAATGCTGCCGGTCTTTCCAGAATGGTACAACAAGGCGTTGTCAAAACTGGCAGAACTGGCGGGCAAGCAGCAACGAACACCGCTAGCGCGGGATACGGTGCATTAAAAAGTCGCGGCGGAGGCGGAGGCGATGGTTCACCACCCATTCCCGCTCGGTCAAATCCGAGTGCAATCTTGGCAGCCACAAATAGCCTGAGAAATAAATAACTTAGAGGTTTTCGAAAGGAAACCAACGAAAGGATTCTGCCATGAGCATTGATAAAGACATTTTTGAAGCTGACCTAATACTTGGCCCGAAACGACGCGAACGGATCGCATATATAGTAGCGGCAATCGGTGTAACGATTGGGGTAGTAGGCTTCGTTGGCGCTGTCTCGATCTTGCCACTAAAGACCGTTGAAACGCATGTTGTCATCGTAGATAAAACCAATGGCCAGATGGACAGGGTTGCCTCCGTTCAAGACATGACATTGGATGAGTCAGACGCCATTATTCAGGCCAATTTGGTAGCGTATGTTGATCAGAGAGAAACATACGATGTGACGGATAGCGAACAACGCATCAATGCAGTCCTGGAACGCTCCGAGGGCGACGCAGCTCGCACCCTCCGGGAACTATGGACTGCAACGAATGAAGATTATCCGATTGCCGTTTATGGTCGGAGTGCGAAAATTGAAGTGGTCATTAAATCAGTCAACCAACTCGACACCGGTGTTGCACAAGTTCGTTTCACCCGCACCCTTCGCAAACCCAGAGACAACCGTACTGTCACACGGGGCTACGTTGCCACCATTGGCTATGAATTCCGTCCTGAAACCAAAACAACACTTCAAGAAGTATGGGGGAACCCTCTGGGTTTCGTTGTCACTTCGTACCGCATCGATGCAGAAACATTGGAGAATTAATATGTTGCGAATATTTGCCTTAACCCTATCCATCATGGCTGCTTTCGCATCTTCCGCGAACGCGGCTGCAACACCCTCGGCTGGCCCATATGACATTCGCGTAAGAAACGCAGTCTATAACCCAGATCAAGTGTATTTGATCGAAACGGATCTCAAGTTTGCGACAACAATTCACTTTGGTCGTGGCGAACGGTTCAAAGCTGTGATTGCCGGGGATACAGAAAGTTTCGAAATTACACCGGTTACTAATTTGGGCAATGTTGTCTCGATAAAACCGCATGTTCGAGGTGCTGTCACAAACATGACCGTTATCACCAATCGCCGAACATATTCATTTGAGCTGCGCGAAGGTAAAATCAGCGGTCGCACAGGTCGTTTTTACGAGGTTCGGTTTTCTTATCCAGATGATCGGCCGCGTCGTGCAAGTACGACGCCCAAAGGCTTTGAAGCACCAAAGAACTTCAATTATGGCATATCAGGGAAAGGTGATTTCCAACCCGCCAGCGTTTATGATGATGGTCGTTACACATACTTCACGTTTGCGGAAGGTATCCGCCAGCCTGCCCTTTTCAAGGCCGACAGTGATGGGCGGGAACGCACAATCAACTGGACGCAGCAAGGAAACACGGTGCGCGTGTTGGGAATAAGTAATTTTTGGACATTACGGATTGATGACAACGCGCTTTGCGTGGCCCGTGACACCTCTGCAATCATTGCAAGGAATTAAGAAAATGGCATCTGAACAAGATATGGAACAACGCCTTGCAAGCCTCGAAGGCGGGAAAAAGAAAAAGCGTAAGGGTGTCAGCCTGCCAATGGCAGGGTTGATGGTGGTCGGCACGCTCGCTGGCATGGCTGGATTGGTGGCATTGAATGCCCAAAAAGATCAACGCACGCCGTTAGAAACGTCCAACGTGCGGGATTTTCAAACCAATGGATCAAATGGCGGCCGGTTGGAGTTCGATACAACGGAACCCGCCAAGAACGTTGAAGAAGCCATTATTCGCATAGATCAGGTTTTGACACCTGAAACGGTTACACAGGTTGTTGTTGCGGAAAATCCAGCCTTAGCCGAAGAGCTGGCCGCTATGCGTCGGCAATTGTCTGAAAGCAATACTGCGCGTGATCAAGCAATTTCTGACGCTGTTACTGGTTTAAAAGATGCCTTTGAAGAACGCAGTTCTGAACTTGAAGAGGCGGCAAAAAAAGCGCGCGCAGACCTGAAAGCTTTGGAAAATACATCAAAGGCACGCCAGTCATCTTTGCAAACCTTGCTTGATACAGAAAAGGCACGACGTGAAGCGATGGAGTTAGAAATGGCGCGACAAGAGCTGAATAGCGCAGAAGCGGCGCGTTTGGAGCAAGCTGCCCTCGACGCTGCGGCATTGGACAAGGCGCAAGTCACCTCCCCTGCCCTCGTCTATGCAAGTGGACAATCTTCTACAGCGCAAGCGTCAGGCTCTCCGAACGGGTCAGGCCAAAAGTACAACCAATCGGATAATGAACAATTCCTGCAAAACGCCCCCACCTTGGTTGTGAGCCAAGCTGAACAAATGCAAGAGCCACACAAGACGCTTGCACAAGGATCGGTTGTGCAGGCGGTTCTACAGGTTGCCATCAACAGTGATCTTCCCGGGAACGTTGTTGCGGTGATTTCTGAACCTGTACCCGCGTATAGTGGCGATAGAATTCTTATTCCGCGTGGTTCGCGCCTCTTTGGGTCGTATCGGTCAGGCATTCAAACAAACCAGAAACGAATTCTTATTGTCTGGAGTCGCATATTAACGCCAGAAGGTAAGTCGCTTGAAATTTCATCTGTGGGCGGTGACGCTCTGGGTCGTTCCGGTTTGACAGGCTTTGTGGATACTAAGTTTGGCGAACGGTTTGGTGGTGCTGCTTTGATTTCAATGATCGGTGCTGCCCCGTCGATTGCTGCTGAGCAAGTGAGCGATGATATTGCATCCGATACGCTTGAAAGCATTGGTGAAGATTTGAGCGATGCAACCGGGTCGGTCATTGCGGAGCAATTGGCTTTGTCCCCAACCATTTACATCGATCAAGGCGCAAGCGTCACTGTTCTGGTTGATCGTGATGTGGTAATTTACTGATGAATAAACATACTCCCGCAAGTTATATAGACGCATACCTCAAGCCATTTGCAGAATGGCTTGAAGATCCTTCCATTGTCGAACTTGCAATTAATTCCGACGGTCAGCTTTGGATAGAACGCAATGGCGATGCCCATATGGGCAAAGTTGAAGGCACCATCATTGCCAGCCAAATGTCTAAAGATCTGGCGCAAAGCATTGTTGGTGATGCTGGTGCAAAACTCTCCAAAAACAAGCCTTTGGTATCGGGAAAAATCGAATATAAAGGGCGACCTCTACGAATTCAGGTAGCGATGACACCCGCCGTGGAAAACGGTGCGTCGCTCACAATTCGCCTGTTCTCGAAAGAAGGTATTCCCGACTATAAGGCCGAGTATCTGTTTGGTGAAGCCGTATCACTCGATGCTAGGCGCAAAGAGAAAATGGCAAAGGTGCGCACAATTGCCGAAGGTGATTTGAATGAAGCCCTTAACCAGCTCATATCAATGCGTTTGAATATTCTGGTTAGCGGTGGCACTTCAACAGGTAAAACTACATTCGCGCGTTATATGCTTAAGTCTGTTGGTAGTGATGAACGGTTGATTACCATCGAGGATGCATTGGAGTTGTTCCCGCCGCAAGAAAATAGTGTGTGTCTGTTGTCGGAGAGGCATCCCGGCTCGCCGCGTACAACGGATATTTTACTGCAATCGGCACTTCGGATGCGTCCTGACAGGATAATTGTTGGTGAACTTCGTGGGCGTGAAGCAATCACCTATCTGGAAGCGATTAACACTGGTCACGGCGGGTCGATTTCAACGATCCATGCTGAAACGGCAAAGCTGGCAATTGATCGCTTGGCGATCATGGTTTTACAGGCAGGAACGCCACTGACGTTTGCCGAAGTCAAAGACTATATCGCGCGCTCAATCGACGTGATTGTCCAGTTGGGCCGTGAAGACGGTAAACGTGGGATCACTGAACTTTATTTTCCTGTTGATGATTTAAGCGGTTGAATATCAAAGAAATGGCATAGAATAGAGGCCCTTAAATAAACTTAAGTTTCGCTTGACCCTCCACAAAGAGGAGGCCGTAATTTTACGATATTTAATACGTGCAAACGCACTATGTGAAGGGCCAAAAAATGAAAAAAATATCTTATAGTGCTGTTGTAATAACCTTGGCCAGTCTCCTGATACTTATGATCATCCGACCAGAGATAGTTACTAAAATAATTTTCAAGCCAGACAATGCTGCACAAATATCATCCGGAAAAGTAACTTACATGCAAAACTGTGCCAGTTGTCATGGAGATAACTTGCAAGGCCAAGATAATTGGAAAAGTCCATTACCCTCTGGCAGGCTTCCCGCACCGCCGCATAACACAGACGGACATACTTGGCATCATCCCGATAAGATGCTTTTCACAATTACCAAATTCGGACCAGCCGCGATAATCGGGGATGATTATAAAAGCGACATGCCCAGTTTTACCGGCATCTTAAACGATGATGAGATCAGGGCGGTACTGGCTTATATCAAAAGCACATGGCCAAAACGCAGCCTAGAGTATCAACAAAAGATGACACAAGAAGAAAATAAGGAAAACCAATGAGAACCACTTTAAACTCCATCGCGTTTGCAACTGGATCCATAATACTTTCAAACGCCAGTATTATGGTCACAACCCATGTTAAAAATATGAACGATATGAATAATATGATGCCCCGCAGCCTTGTTATTTCAGAAATAGACGCAACTAAAGGGCGCGAGCCGTTTGCATCAAACAGTTTAGATGATTTAAACTCTCAAACGAGCAACAAGGGTAAGAGATAATGCGTATCAAAGCAAAACTCATTTCAAAATACCCATTGTTTATACGTTTGTTTTTTTGGAAACAAAAATGCACCTACGGCGCGGCCCTAGACCCCGGACTGCTGTGGGGACGTTCACCATGGATATTCTCTACGCTGGCTTTATTGTACGGTGCTTTTAATCGACGAAAGTCACCAATTGATCCCCCTCTTCGGTCTCTGATTACAGTACGGGTTTCTCAAATCAACCACTGCGCTTTTTGTATCGATATCAATTCTGCGACCTTGCTTAAACGTGGTGTTAATTTGGCGAAAATCGAGGCTTTGGAGAACTGGCACATTAGTACTCTCTTTGATGAAAAAGAAAAAACCGCATTAGAATATTCTGAAGCTATGACTTACTCAGATCAGCGAGTGGATGATGCATTGTTTTCGAAGTTGAAATTGCATTTTCAGGACGATGCACTCGTCGAGCTAACAGGCCTGATTGCATTTCAAAACATGTCCAGCAAGTTCAATAGCGCGCTGGACGTGCCTCCACAGGGATTTTGCAAAGTATCGTTCTAAATGCTATTTCCAAAGACAGCCAGAATGCTGTCAGCCAATTATAAGCCATCATTTGCGCTTCTAAAAGTTGTACCGCGCCATAACTGATTGCCCCATACTTTTAATACGTAAACACACTTTAGATTACCGCTTGTGGAATTCGAACCGTAGCCAGAAGCCCGCCTTCTGGTCGATTGGACAGCACAATTTCGCCGCCATGCGATTGAACTATGGTGCGGGCAATAGCAAGTCCAAGCCCGGTACCGCCAGTGCCCCGGTTTCGAGAGGTTTCTAATCGTACAAAGGGTTCAAACACCCTTGCGATCTGATCCTCCGGCAGTCCCGGTCCATCATCGGTTATTTTAATCTGTGCCATGCCGTCAGATAAATCAAGCGTGACGTCAACGCTGCCTCCATAACGTATAGCATTATCAATCAGGTTGCGAAGCGCCCGCTTCAGCGCAATTGGACGAGCCATAACCGGCACGGATTTCGCGGCAGATAGCGATGCTTCGGCCCCGCCAACTCTAATGTCTTCAACAAGTTCATAAAGAATATCCGCAATATCAACTTTCGCCACTGGTTCAGACACAGCGGCACTACGCGCAAATTCCAAAGTGGCCTCCACCATGGATTGCATTTCATCAACCATTGCTTTCAAGCGAGTGCTGTCTTCGGTTTCCTCTAACAGTTCCAGTCGAATACGCATTGCAGTCAAAGGAGAACGAAGATCATGCCCCAAAGCGGCAAGCAAGTGTGTGCGGTTATTGACAAAACGGGTCAAGCGGATCTGCATCCGATTGAATGCAGCGACGGTATCGCGGATTTCGCGTGGCCCTGTGACCGGCAAAGGTTCAGTTTCTATCCCACGCCCCAAACGTTCGGCCCCTTGTGCAAGTGCTTCCATCGGACTAACAATTCTGCGACCCATTATCCAAACGACAACAACAATTGCCGCTATCATAAGCAAAAGTGAAAAAAGCGAGGTTTGCGACCACTGTGCCGCTGGGCGGTGAAACATAGACTGAACATTCAGCCAACGCCCTCCTGCCAATTCGATAGACAGGATAAGTCTGAACGGTTCGGTGCTTTGTGCCAACATCGCTTCGTGCATTGGTCGCATTTCGTTATGCATGCGTTCCATCTGCCAGTTTATGCCACCCTCAATATGGTTAACTCCTCCATAGATTTTCCGATCTGGCGTACCTCCAAGAATTCTTCGGATACGTGCAAGTAAATGGGTTACCGTTTTATTTTCAGGCGCAGCATTAGGTCTGTTATTTAGGCTAAATCGCACCAGCGGAGAGTCAGCCGATCTCAATATGGCGGCCTGCATAGATTCTGGGGCTTCGTCCAAAAGCAGGGCCACATTAGCTGCACGCCCGGCGGCCTCCAACCCCATTGCAGCACGCACAGCGCGATTCCGCTCGTCAGAAAACAGCACTAAACCTAAGCTTTGGGTCACCACCACCGCCATCAATAGTAACAATAAGAGTTGCCCGCCAACGGATTTAAAATATCGTGACAATACTTTCATGAAGCCTCACTTACATCGGCCGCAAAACTGTACCCTCCACCCCATACAGTTGTGATCAGTGTCGGATTTGATGGATCACGTTCAATCTTGCGCCGGAGGCGACTTATTTGATTGTCGATAGTCCGGTCAAATACCTGCGCACTACGCCCACTTGTGAGATCAAGTAACTGATTACGGCTGAGTACAAAACGGGGGCGCTCAAGAAAAACTGTCAGAAGACGGAATTCTGCCGTTGTCAGTTTTACCCCTTCTCCTAAGCCATCCGATAAAATGCGCCGATCAGTATCAAGTATCCAACGATCAAAGAACAATCGACGACCGGCCAGTGTTCCACCAGAGATTTCATTGCGCTCTATCCGGCGTAGAATAGCCTTGATCCTTGCCAGTAATTCGCGCGGGTTGAATGGCTTCGGCAAATAGTCATCCGCACCCATTTCCAGACCAACAATCCGGTCTGTCTCATCACCCAGAGCTGTCAACATTAGGATGGGGATCTGACCGATAGCTCTCAAGCGCCGACAAACGGATAGCCCGTCTTCACCCGGCATCATGACATCAAGAACAATGAGATCAAAGGAACCAACCTTCAGGGCAGCATCCATAGCAACAGCATCGGCGACACCGGTTGCCCGCATCCCGCTTTTTTCGAGGTATCTTGTTAGCCCGTCTCGTATATCTCTGTGATCATCAACAACAAGAATATGGGGCGTTGTGTCCATCATTGTTCTCCTTGTTTGAACCTTAACAAAAACTAAGCAATAGCGGCATGGATTTTTGTCGCAATCTATGTCGTTTCCCGAGTTTGCGACAGTTTGATACAAACTCGTACCTGTGCTGACATACTTATGTGAAATCTGGCACCTAGACATGGCATATCACAACTTTAACAAAAGGAATCACCATTATGAAAACCTCCTCTAAACTTTGGATTTCCGTTGCTGCAGCTTCAATTGGCCTGGCATTGGTTTCTGCCCCTACTTTTGCAAACCAAAAACACGGCCACGGAGCTAACACACCTACAGGTGCCGCCATGCCGCACGGCGGACAAGGTGGTATGATGGGTGGTGGCATGATGCAAATGATGGAACGCATGCACGGTATGATGAATAATGGCGGCATGGGTTCTGGAATGGGCGGTGGCGGTATGGGCCGTGGCATGATGCAAGCGTTTGATACCGACAAAGACGGAACTGTCAGCTCAGAAGAGCTGCGCAACGGACTTCTGGCTGAATTGAAGGCGCAAGATGTCGATGGTGACAACGCACTTTCCATTGAAGAATTTGAAGTTCTGCATTCTGCGCGCATCCGGAATCAGATGGTGGATAAGTTCCAGAAGCTTGATGAAAACGGCGACGGTCTGGTGACCAAGGCAGAAATGGCGGCACCTGCCGACAAAATGGAAATGCGTTTGAAGCGTCAAAACGTAAAAGCACAGATGAAAAAGGCGCAAACGCGATAACCAACAACAACTGACATGATAATGGCCCTTGGGCACAGGTTTTAGGGGCCATTCCACAAAACGCATTTAAAAGGAGACACCTACAATGATTGGATATGTAATAGGTTTAGCCATCAGCAGCTTCGCGTTGCTATTGGTCACGTTTTTTGTCGTCGCCAATATGGCATCAGTCAAGGGCATTCGCAAAGAAGTCCCAATAAAGGTGCGCGAATGAGCTATATATTCAAGCACATAATTAGTGATGGCAGCTTCGAGGTATGCTTGAAGCGGCAGTTCAAATAGTTTAGATTGAGTTGCGTCCAAGTTTAGCGTCTTCGCACAAGCCGTCCGGGCATTGTCTGGGCGGCCTATTCATTACAAAGGACAACCACAGGTTATGGATCACGGGTATCAAAAGGATAGCATTTCACTTTCAGGCGGCATAGCAATGGGCACTGGTGTCATGATTGGTGCCGGTATTTTTGCTTTGACAGGGCAAATTGCAGAACTGGCTGGACCGCTTTTTCCACTATCGTTCATTGCCGGTGCGATCGTAACCGCGTTCAGTGCTTATACCTACATCAAGATGTCAAATGCATTTCCATCTGCGGGTGGGATCGCGATGATCCTTCAAAAAGCTTATGGCCCAACGACCGTGGCGGCTGCTGCGGCATTATTGATGGCCCTGTCAATGGTGATCAACGAAAGTCTGGTTGCGCGAACTTTCGGGACTTATACTTTACGCGCTTTTGGTATCGACAATAGCAGCCTCCTTGTCCCGGTTCTTGGGGTAGGACTGATAATATTTGCCTATCTTGTTAATGTCTCTGGAAATCGATCCGTAGGAATGTTCTCAATCATAATGGCTGTTCTGAAAGTGGGTGGAATTACCTTATTCGGGGCAGCGGCGATTTGGGCATCCGGATTTTCTTTTGCGGCTAGTTCGGAAGAGGCGGGGGACTTTGCCCTTTCAGGTTTTGTAGCATCAATTGCCCTATCTATCCTTGCTTTCAAGGGATTTACCACAATCACAAACAGTGGTGCTGAAATCACTGACCCACACCGCAATGTCGGTAAATCAATCGTGTATTCAATCGGAGCCTGTGTTGTCGTCTATTTGCTGGTTGCCTATGCGGTTGGATCAAACCTTTCCCTTAATCAGATCGTTGCGGCGAAAGATTATGCATTGGCCGAAGCTGCCGCACCTGCATTAGGTCAAACCGGCTTTTACCTGACGGTTGTACTCGCTGTTGTGGCTACAGCATCAGGCTTAATTGCAAGCGTATTTGCTGTCAGCCGGATGCTGGCAATGCTAACCGACATGAAACTTATCCCGCACAGTCATTTCGGCATGCCCGGAGTGATCCGCGACCACACCCTTGTATACACAGTGGTCGCCGCAGGTTTTCTGACCATATTCTTTGATCTGTCACGCATTGCTTCGCTGGGTGCATTTTTCTATCTGGTTATGGACATCTTGATTCATTGGGGTGTTTACAAAAACCTGCGTAATGAAATCAACGCAAAGGGTTGGGTTATGTTGACGGCCATTGCAATGGATATTCTGGTGTTGTCCACATTTACATGGCTGAAATGGCAGTCAGACCCGATGATTGTCGGTATTGCGGTTTTGGCTATGGTGCTGGTATTTGGGTTTGAAAGTATTTACCTACGCGGACGACAGAAACTCCACCGCAAACACGGATCCCATTAAAGGGCATTGTCAGAAAGAACCTAGTTGAAACGGGCAAGTGTAGCCTTAGCTTAGTAGCCAGATATTGATTTTCACATTTATAGCCTTTGCTAAGGGCTTTATAAGGGGTTATTCAATCATTTTAAATCATATGATTGTACAATTTTGATAATGGGTTCTCAACTTTCACTTCCCCTAAGCGCTACGCCTACTTTTGCCAATGCCGCGTACACCTTCGTGTCAACACGATATGAATCAGTTCGGTAGTTTGGGCGGCCGTTAACTGTCACCCATGCTGTGCGATATACTAGATAAATCGGAACAGGTGTCTTCAAATTAACCCGGGCTTCTCTGCCGGTTGCCAGCAATCCATCAAACAGTTTTTTGGGATTAGACGACTGCTTCGCTAGCAGAGTATAGGCTAGTTCCAGTGGTTTTTGCACCCGTACACAACCATGGCTGAACGTGCGTATATCCCTACCAAACAGGCTTCTGGTTGGGGTGTCATGCAGATAAATGGCGTGCTTGTTCGGGAACATGAATTTCACCCTGCCTAAAGCATTACCACTACTAGGAGGCTGCTTCATGCTGAATGGAAAGTTGTTTTTGCTGTATTTAGAAAAATCTATCTTGGTCGGATCAACACGACGGCCACTTGCATCTCGCATTTCTATACCTTGACGGTTTAACGCATTGGCATTCTTTTTCAACAGTGGCAAATATTCTCCGCCAGCAATTGAGCCGGGGACAAACCATGAAGGGTTGATAACCATATGGGTCATCGTATCCTCAAACTCTGGCGTCCGCCACCGACCCACTTTACCAACAACAACACGCGTCACCAGAGTTGGCTTGCCATTGTCAAATACAGTGGCCCGAAAATCGGCCTCATTTACCATGATATGCCGCTTCCCCAGGGGTTTGTTCAGCCAGCGTAATCGCTCTAGGCCGATAACGACCTGCATCAAACGATTTTTTGCCGAAACATTGACTGCGGCTAACGTAAGGCCACCAGCGGCCCCATCGGAATTCAATCCGTGATCCACTTGAAACTGCTGTACAGCTTTGACTAACGAAGCGTTATAATCAATAGAGGACCCCAGATTACCATAACCCATAGCACTCAGGCGGCGGCGAAGTGCAATCACCGCTGGCCCAGTTTGTCCTGGCTTCAGCTTTTTTGCTTTTACAGGCGCACCCCAACCGTTTTTACCGATAATTCTTTCTACCCTGATTTTCTCTTTCAACAGCCGCCCATAGTCTGGGTGTTTTGGCGGTAGCGATTTGAAAAACGCAACAGGAGAGCTTTTGGCAAATGATGACAGCAAAGTCATTCGGTTACGCCGGGGCGATCTTAGGGTCATGCTTTTGTCAATCCGCCGAGGTTCAAGAATACCGGATTGGATGTCCTGCGCGTACTGAAGAAACTGCATTGAGGTTTCCACTTCCAAAATACCACGGGCTTTGGCCGATTTGGCCGATCGAAATGCGTGCTTCAACTGGGCCGCATCATAACGACCAGCGGGAAGTCCATGATCGTAAGCTTTTTTGGCAGCTGCGATAAAGGCCTGGCGCCGCTTACGATCCCGATTACCCGTCCAGATCGGTTTGTAATCCCTTGCCTGATAAAATGCAGCAATGTCTTTGTCTTTCGCAGCGACTTGCGCAACCGCTTGTTTAAACGCGGTGCTTTGGGCGTAGCTGGGTAATCCTGTAAGGGTTAGCAAAAGGCAAAAAACTATCGATAAAAAAGCAAAACTGCGCATGTGATTGCTTAATTTATTTAGTATCGATTTAGTAAATGATCCAATGTTTGAAAACAGTGCCCCCCATTCCCGGAATTAACAGATTTCATATGCATTTTTTAACCTCTTTTATTTTAACTGATTAATATAGCTCTTTGGGCTAAAGCCGCGATTATGATCGGGGTGGTTTTAAAAATTGCAAAACTGAAATCTGTGTCCTGATAGGTGAGTAACGAATGTTTTCAATAGAACAATTAATACTTAAGGATAAAATTACTGGGCACGTCAGAACGCCGAATGTTTGGCATGAATGCTCCACATGTTTCTGGCACGCAAGATTTCCACTGTACGCATAGGTTGTTGCGCTAACTGGATATAGAGCCACAAGATCATCTTGCTGAACAGTATGATGAACCATATCTGAAATATCATCATACCCTCCGCTTTTTGCGTAGGTCATACTTGGCAGTGCGAAGGCAAGCAATGTTGTGAAGACAATGATGATCATGGCTTTCATATCCATATGATATAACATCCATGGAATTATGAATAGTCACTATTTCTTGATTACGGGGCACTGTTGCCTATTCAAGTGCATCTAATCCGGCACTCATCAAACTGGCGGCATGGGGCCATCAAACAGTCTCAATGACTCCGCCAAATCTGGACAGAACATGGGACTCGTGCCAGGTTGACTTGAATCAAGGAAAAGATTGGGGCGGTATAGTAGCAGTACTGCATACGACAAAATATAGAAGGATATGTAACCATGAATTCTGTTATTCGTAATACCGTTTTAGTAATCACAGCGATGACATTGGGCAGCGTCACACAATTCGCCTATGCCAGCGGCAGCCATGATGGCCAGCATGAGACCAAGGGCATGATGGATCAGATGCGTCAGCAACATAGCACACATGAACATGGGCATGATTTTGAAGCTATGGAAAAAATGTCACCAGCACAGATGGAACGCATGGTTGCACTGATGCAAGATGTTGGGTTGGTTGTGCCGGGAATGGATGCAGAGCGCGGCCGCAAACTGTTTGTCGAGACCGGGTGCGTGGTCTGTCACGCGGTCAATAATGTTGGCGGTGATATAGGCCCCAGCCTGAATGCGGCTGATTTACCCACGCCGATGAACGCCTTTGAATTTGCCGCCCGCATGTGGCGCGGTGCAGCCGCGATGACCGCAATGCAGCAGGACATGCTGGGTGAGGTCATCCCCCTGACAGGGCAGGATCTGGCTGATCTTATTGCGTTTGCACATGACGCGCATGAGCAGGAAAAGCTGACCGAAAGCCAAATCCCTGAAAAATTCCATGGCTTGATGGAAGAATAAGCCAAGAGGCGGTTCAATCGGCTATGATGTAAATAATGGGCTTAAAAATGAATGATACAACAAACACACAACGACGGCGCTACATAATAAGAGTTGGCGCCGTTCTGATCGCCGTCATCGGGGGATTGGCTTTATTTGGAATGGGCCCCGAAACCAGCAGGAGCAGTTGGCCGACGCAATTTCAAAGCAATGGTGAACGCATTTATTTTACCACAACAAGTGCATCTGGTCAGCCTATAAACGCGCAAGGCGGAACGATGCATATGCGCATGATGGCAACAGATGGCGGTGGTTGTGTTACATGTCATGGCACTGATCGACAAGGTGGGCGGTTAATGCCCCGTTTCTGGAATGTCGCCCCACCATTAACACCTGACGCTTTGTTCGGCGAACATGAGGAAGATGGCCATGGCGACCACGAGAGTTATACAGATGAAACTCTTCGGCGTGCGATCATCAAAGGTATTGATGCAGGCGGTAAACCTCTGGCGCAAGAAATGCCCAGATGGTCCATGTTAGAACAGGATATTGATGACCTAATTGGTTTTCTTAAATCACCGGATAGTGGTAATTCACATTAACAAACCCAAATATAGCCAGCTTCTAATCTGGCACAGATTGATGAAGCCGACTATCCGTAGGTGCAACGACCAATCTGTTGGAGCTCTTGGTTCATTTTGTAGGTTTAATTGAGCCCGCAGCCCAGAGCGAACCTTCATCGCAGCGCTTTGATTGCCTAATTTGAAACTCCCCTAGACAAAGCATTACTCGCGCTGCATAGCTGACTATGGTATTTAGTGGCGCAATGCTTTGTCGTTGCCATGCCAATGTGCATACTCAAACTCTGCAACACTGGCTTGGTTTGCAAATACTCAACATCGTGACAAGGAAGAACAATCAAACTTTTATTTTCCATATTGGTGATTGGTGTCTTGATAACAGGCACTTGGCTTCTGTGGGGAAACCCTGGCATGGCCAATAAGTTTAACGCTGTTGCGCTACAAAACCGCATTCAGACTGCCGGGCTTTGGGGCCCAGCCTTGATTATTGCGTTTATGATTTTGGCAATCGTCTTTACCCCCATTCCAAGTGCGCCCGTCGCTATGTCGGCGGGCGCCGTGTACGGACATACTTTGGGGACGGTTTATGTTGTGGCCGGAGCAGAACTGGGCGCGATCTTTGCCTATTTACTTGCGCGGTTTTTAGGACATTCTGTTTTGAGGCAGTGGTTTGGCGATAAGCTTGATGTTGGACTGTTAGGGTCGCAAAATTTTCTGATGGGAACAGTGTTCATCACACGCATTCTTCCCTTTGTTTCCTTTGATATTGTGAGTTATGCGGCCGGGTTGAGCCCTCTTACATTTTGGCGCTTCTCAATATCTACCCTTGCTGGCATTATTCCAGCCAGCTTTCTTCTGGCGCATTTTGGTAGTGAAATGTCCACTACAGAACCCCACCGCATTGTGCTGGCAGTGCTTGGACTGGGGTTGATGACTACGAGCTCACTGGTAGCAGTGTGGATTTGGAAAAAATATACTGGCACCAAAAATTGAAGTATGCACTTCTCTAACAAATATTGGGGAAACGAAGCTAACATTGCGCACTGTCTAAGGTCAGCCATAGAATTGTGCCATTTCTTTATCCGCATCGACTCACTAAAGAAGAATAAGAGGTGATCCGTACATCCAGATAGTATTTAAACAACTATTGTTTCACATTAAACTGAGTGCAGATGTCAGGATTAGCGGTTGTTTCTGTATTGTATAATGGGCGCGCAATATTTTTTGCTGCCATTCTGTCGCTAATTTTAACAATTTTTACACAACTTCCACTGCTCACAAAGAAATTAAATATCTCCAAATACCGAACGCGAACATCCTCAAGTGCTTGATAATACCTAAACAATTCCTTTAAGGGTGCAGAGAATTCTTTATGTGCCGCTAGAACTGCTACTAAAGCGCCTAATGTAATTCTACCTTCAATGACAAAATATCCACCTAGTGAATAAAACAAAAAGGGCGTCAACGATGTTAAGAAATTATTAAACACTTTCATAAAGAATTTAACTCGGTGAATTTTAAGGCGAATAATTTCAAGCTTACGTAGCCGATCAGATACTAGAAATATTTGACTTACGCCACTATTAACACCGTTCATTTGGGCACCTAATTCACCCCCCAACTTACGAACTTCTCGAATGCGTTCGCGTGCAAGCGAATTTAAATACTTCTGAAAGCGTGGGAGTAATATTAATTGAATTGGCAAGATTGCAATTGCGGCAACGCCCAAAATTGGGTCTTGCACAAACATAAACACCATAATTGTTAGCAAAGTTCCGCCTTGAAAAACAGGAAGGGAAAAGATGTCAGAAGCAAAACCACCAATAGGTTCAACTTCTTGGGTTAAGATAGGAATTATGTCAGCTTTTCTTTCAGATTTATTATGACCGCGCCATTCCCGATATATCAATAAACGTAATCGACGTAAGAACCTCTCAGCAATACGCCCTTTAAGTATATTCAACCAGTATTTATGAAGGCCATTTACCAATATAGCTAAGAAATATAGGCCACATAGAAATAATAAAAACCATAGTTGTGAAATTTCATATTCCCCATATTTAAAGGGAAATTTTTCTGAGTTCAGAGCATTATTAATAATTTGCTTTGGTAATTCGAGCGTTCCGTAAAGAATTGGCATTGCAAAAAGGCTTGCAACAAGAACCAAAATTTGTTGCTTCTTGGAAGCTTGATATACAAACCTAAATAGATTCTTATCTAAACCCCGAATATTACCAGTTATAGGGTTGGTGGGACCTATACGCTTTTTCCTAATATAGCTAGCAAGGTTTTTTAATATCAGATAACTGATAGTGGTGAGTAAGAGCGCAGGTGCACAAAGCAATACAAAATGGAGGATCGGGTGGATCCAATCCGGTGCGGCTTCATTGTACTGATATCCTAGTAAATTTGCTATACTGTGGATTATTAGATGATATTGTTCCATAAGGTGCCCGTATTCAGGTTGCGTTGCTAATCTTTGCCAACCACATGGCAAAGGGGTGACGCCCAGATTTGCGCCTGTTGATTTTTAGCAGCGTTAATTTTAGAGATAATGTGCCTGCAGCTGAACTACGGGCAATCATTTGCCATTTTTAGTCGGATGTTGAAGACACTTCATTATTGACTTCTGGTGGTGGGCTTATCGAAAGGAGATAGGCAAATATATCGTGACCACTTTTTTTCATCTTAAAGGCCATTTTTGAATTGGCCGTTGGGTCATTTAATTTCTCTCTCCAGAATGTTTTTGGGTTTTTAATATAGGCCAAAAAACCAGTCTCATCCCATAAGAAACCTGCGTTGCCAGCTGCAACAATACTTTTCCCGAATTTGTATTCTGGGTACGATCCTGCTTGGCGACCAATAATACCCCAAAGATTTGGGCCAATTTTCCCGCCTTTTACTATTATCGCACCTTTACCATTATCTGCAATGATACCGTGACAAGCTTTGCATTTTTTGAATGCAGCTTCGCCTTTTATTACGTCGCCTGTGTTGGTTCCCGCAAAAGTTGATGTGGCTGCCAGTAAGCCGATTGTTAATGAAATAACTATTTTTATCATACTTAATACTCCTTGCTTATTTTATAATAGTCTTTTTGACTGCTTAATAATTACGATGGAAAAACTTGATACTCCCAATATCGTTACTGATTGCGGTTATCGTAGTTGTAAGAACATGTTAGATCCCCTGCATTTTAATGCAGGGGAAAATGAATATTTTTTAATTCAAAGATACAATTAGTTACCTTATCTGTATAACCGTCAACTTACCCTTAACACGGTCTGCGACGAACTGGATTTCTTCACCAGCTTTCATTTTTTCAAGCATGTCAGCCTTGGCTACACGAAACACCATCGTCATTGCAGGCATACCAAGATTGGCAAGCTCTTCATGAATAATTGTGACTTTACCGGATTTGGTATTAATCTTTTTAACGGTGCCTTTGGTATACTCGACACCACCAACGGCCTCGACGATAAGATCGCCGTGCATACCAGCTCCGTAATGCCCGGGAATAAGGCATGCAAATTCAAGTGATCCCGCATTGGTGAAAGACCAAATAATTTCACCTTCTTCACCGGCAGCCAAGCGCACGGCATTGGGATCATCATGTTCCATTTCCGGAAACTTAGCCATCAACGCCTTATGTGTCGCATTTTCTTTGATCGTATCCAAAACGAACTCATGTTCCAGCTCGCCCGCGTTTTTGATTGTAAAGCGGATGGTTTCACCTTGATTGATATTTAAGTTTGAAGGCTCAAAAATCATATCGCCGTCATCGGTTTCTTTCATTGTAACTTCGATTGTCCGTGTCACCATGCTGGCATCACCCGGCATGCCGATCATCATTTCTTTCATCATGTTGCTGTGGCCGCCTGTATGTGAGCCACCAGCAAAAACTGGGCCGGAAAGTGCAATCAAAAATGCTGCGTATAAAATCTTCGTATTCATAGTGTTTCCTTCGATAGGTTTGGTAGTTTGTTTATAGTTGTTAACCATTGGAGTTTGGCTTTGGGGTAATTTGTGTTTTTGCGCCATTTGCCTGCGCATGTACAGGCAACTCACCTGTCCATTCATAGGCTTGGGTGCCGGGGGGATTATCGTACCAGCCTGGGTCTGAATAATCATCGGCTGAAATGCCTTCACGCACCTTAACAACCGAGAACATACCGCCCATTTCAATAGGCCCGTATGGCCCCCAGCCGGTCATCATCGGGATAGTATTGTCGGGCAGTTCCATTTCCATCACCCCCATATCGGCCATACCGGCTGATCCCATTGACATATACTCTGGCTGGAATTTACGGATTTTCTGGGTCAGGCTGCGTTGATCTGTACCGATAAAGGTCGGCACATCATGGCCCATTGCATTCATCGTATGGTGTGATTTATGGCAATGAATCGCCCAGTCACCCAGATGAACCGCATCAAACTCATAGGCGCGCATACCACCGACGGGAATGTCGATCGTCACCTCTGGCCAGCGCGCGGCAGGCGGCACCCAACCACCGTCAGTACATGTAACCTCAAAGTCATAACCGTGCATATGGATCGGGTGGTTGGTCATAGTCAAATTGCCAACCCGCACCCGCACTCGGTCATTTTTATTGACCACAAGCGGGTCAATGTCGGGGAAAATACGGCTGTTCCATGTCCACAGGTTGAAATCCGTCATCGTCATGACACGCGGCACATAGGTACCGGGATCAATGTCAAACGCGCTCATGATAAAAACAAAATCACGATCAACAGGCATGAACGTTGGGTCTTTGGGATGCACAATAAACATCCCCATCATCCCCATGGCCATTTGCACCATTTCATCGGCATGCGGGTGATACATGAACGTACCGCTTTTGGTTAGGTCAAACTCATAAACATAAGTTTTTCCGGGCGGAATGCCGGGGTGACTAAGGCCACCGACACCATCCATACCAGATGGCAGGATAAGCCCGTGCCAATGCACAGTTGTGTGTTCGGGTAATTTGTTGGTAACAAAAATGCGCACGCGGTCGCCTTCCACAGCCTCAATTGTCGGCCCTGTGGATTGGCCGTTATAGCCCCACAGATAGGCGGTCATACCTTCGGCAAGTTCGCGTTCCACGGGTTCTGCCACAAGGTGAAATTCTTTCACCCCGTTGTTCATCCGAAACGGCAAAGTCCAGCCGTTCAACGTGACAACGGGTTGATAATCTGGCCCCGTTGGCGGATGCAATGGCCCTTGCGTTGAAGCACTTTCCATCAAGGCTGCTTCCGGCAGACCCATGTTGGATGTCTGGCCCCATGCGTTGGCAGCAACCAATGTTGCCCCCGCAGTAGCACCTGCACCCAGTAATTGACGTCTATTTATCATATCTTCATTCCTTTCAAATGCTTATTGTGGCTTGTTGGGTGTAGGTTATTCATCGTCATCACCACGGCTCGGGGCGGCTGCCCCTCCATAAATTGCTGCGGTTAAGTCGGCCTTGGCCAACCAAAAGTCTCGTTTTGCTTCACCTGCCTCAAGCTGCGCATCCAGCGTTTCACGGGTATCTTCCAACAACTCGAACGTATTGGTGATCATGCCGTTGTTACTAAGAAGTGCCGCTTCTTCGACAGTCTTTCGTAAAGGCACAACCGTATCGCGGTAGTGGCGGGCAATCTCAAATGTGCCGTGATAAGCCGCCTCTGCCCCGCGTGCGTCTGAACGCACACCCACGGCCATTTCAGCTAAAACATTGGCCGCACGCAGGTATGTAAGTTCTGCTTTGCGCAACCGGGCTTTACCTGTGTCAAAGATCGGTATGGCAAACTCCAGTTCAAGCTGTGGTGTTGTATTGCTTGCTGCACTACCGCCATCACTTTCACGTTCGGTTTCAAACCCTGCGATTAATTCCAGATCAGTCACATAACGTGACGCATCTGTCATCCCGAATGCTTTGGCCGTTGCTTCCAAACCTAGTTTTGCAACTTTTAAATCAAAGCGGTTTTGCAAGGCTATGGCTTCGATGGATTTGCGCCGAGATATGGATTTTGGCAATCGTGGTAAAGCGTTAGGAACATAATAATTAATGTCCGCGCCCCATAACCCCATCAAGCGTGTCAGATGTTCCTTAGCGGCTTCTGCCTCAAGCCGCGCTTCGGCGGTTTTCCCTGCAAGTTCTGCATAAAAAGCATGTTCACGCGCTTGACCGCCTTTGTCCAAAGAGCCTGCTTCACCCAGATTTTGCGCTAGTTTGGAAGAGGCATCAGCCGTATGTGTCGCCTGTTTCAAGTTACCTAGTGCTTCAAAGGCAGATACCGCCATAATCCATGCTTGGCGTGTTTCAGCCGCCAATTGCAGGGTTTCACTTACAGCGGTAAGTTGGGCTTGTTTGAACTGAACATCGGCAAGGGCCACACGTTGTTTACGTGTTTGCGCATCCAAAAGATTGGCAGCAAATGTACCTTCAATGCTGCGAAACACACCCAGTTCAGGTGCGCCCAAACCAAAGATACCCAGTGATACAACCGGATTTTCAGGCAAAGATTCCTGCCAGACTTCTGCGGCGGAAATTCCAACTTCGGCGTACGCGGCCTGAAGCCCTTTGTTGTTCAAAAGCGCAACCTGAACGGCGGTTTCTGCTGAAATTGTTTTGCGATATACCAATCCATGAACACGTTTTGTCAAAGCTAGCGATTGTTGCTGGGATTGTGCCCAAACAGTTTCTTTGCCTATTGCTTTATTAGCAGCATCGGCAACCGCGCCGAACCCAGCGTTTTGGGCAGTGTATTGCTCGGCAACAGTTGCGGAACATGCAGCCAGTACAAAAGGGATCAGCAGAAGTGATCGTTTAGAAGAAATCATTTTCATGACCCTTCTCCCGGTGCTTGCAAATCATTAAGTTCACGCCATGGTTTTGGGTCTGTCACTGTCCGGTGCTCATAACCTAGAACCACGGATTGTTGATTTGGTTGCACAATGGGTGCATTTGATGATGCAACAGCTTGAAGCGCGGCAACATCTGCTAGTGGTGTTGGGGTAGCAGCACATGCGCCCAACACAACAGGGAAACACCCTGCAAATAGTGAGATTTTCATTGTAGAATACCTGTATTCTTTAGTTTCTTTTTGGCTATGCACAAAAACGCATAACAATAAACGCCCATTCAGGCGGTGGTCGGAAACTTAAAGATTAGGTGGGCGTATCAGATGGGTGCGTTCGGCTGATGCCTTAACCAAATAGGGCAAAGCTAGGTGCGCATGAACTACATCTGAATCATTGATCACACCAAATGTCAGCAAAACAACGGCGGTACACATGCTTGAGCAGCATTGCGCATTGCTTTCTTGCGTATCACCAGAGCTCCCGTGAAACACTCCACATTCCATGTCTGCAGTTTGAATTTCGTACTCTATTTGAGTATGGTCAGAACTTAAATCACTGTATTCCATATTGTGGTCTACAGGCACATTATGCATCATATTAGCATGTCCCGACGAAGGGAATGAAAAGGCAATTGCAAAAAGAACAACAAGTAAACCTGTTGTTCTTATAAATTGATTTATGGTGCCGTTTCTATCCATGTTGCAAACTATTTCTTCGCTGAATTAAAAGTCAAGACATAAAGTGACTGGTCAAAAAACAATTTCGTGAACGTGTTGCAGAAACATCATTGCTATCTATAAGCATTCAATCACTAGCATATTACTTGTTGATAAATAATACTTTTATTACTAATTCTATTGTAATAGTGATTCAACGTGTGCTTTAAGTACTAGCGAAATTTCGCCTAACTACGAATTTAAATTTCTCAGACAGCAATAATAAACAAGCCTATTGACCTTCCAGTCGCTGGAGGGTCTATCTAAAAAATCGAATATATAAATTTTATCGGGTGAAAAATGAAATCAATCACATTGCAAATAGATGTCATGAACTGTGCTTCGTATCTAAGCTGGGTTGAAAGGGCATTATTAGTCAACTCTGGCGTTGCAGACGTTTCGGTCAATTTGGTGGCGGAAACGGCGCTTGTTCTCTATGCTGAAGAGTCTCGTGAACGCACCCAACATCAGCCAGCGCACGATGCGTAACATTCGTCAAAACTTGTTATGGGCTTTTAGCTATGGCATACTTTTGGTTCCAGTAGCAGCCGGCGCTCTATTTCCTGTAAGTGGCTTTATACTTTCACCAGTTTTAGCGGCAGTCGCAATGGCTTTGTCTAGTATCTTCATCCTGACAAGCGCATTGCATTTGCGATGGATGAAACTGACACTGCCCGAACAAAACTTATCTAAATCACGGATGGATAGCGCTTTGAGCATAACCTCCGCTCAATAAGAATGGATACATTATGAATAAAAAACTTGTACTTTTGATAGGCGGAATACTGATTGCGGGCATAGCAACCATCTACTGGAATTCCCAAATGACCCCTATGGGACATTCGATGACGCCTCCTGATACAACAAAAATTTCACAGGGCGCGGCAATCGCTGATGTAAAATTACCAAAAAACCTAAGCGGCACTGCTAAAATTGGCGAAGTGGCCTTTAATGCCAAATGTGCCGCGTGTCATGGTAAGAATGCTGCAGGGAAAAATGGTACTGCTCCACCGCTTATTCACAAAATATATGAGCCAAACCATCATGGCGACTCGGCATTTTTATATGCTACCCGTAACGGTGTACAATCCCACCATTGGCGCTTTGGAAACATGCCTCCCATCCAAGGGCTGACAGATTCTGATGTTAAAAACATTGTAACATACATACGGGAAGTTCAGCGCGAAAACGGAATCAACTGAGAACTCTTCTTGTTATAACAATTTATGTTTAATACCCTAGTTGTGGCATAAAGTTTTGCTCCATCCATAAATACTGCAAGTTTTTCATCTTTATAAAATATTAGTGCCCCACTAAGAATTTCACAACAGGGCATTGTTGTTTTGCTCTGGCCTTAGTCTAAGCCAAGATCCACACTGTCTGCTTGATTTATCAAATCCTGCCAGTTGTCAGAAATAGGCAAATTAGGATCAAGAGCCTTTGGATCACTGGACGACACAGCCGGCTTTGTAAGGTCAACCTTCAATCGACGTGCCTGCTTCCGCTTTTTCTTCTCCGCTTTCGTATCTTCTGTGTTGTCTGCTTTGGCTGGTGTTTTCAATGTCTGCTTGCGCATTGGTGGATAGGGCAACTCGTGGCCTTCCTGTGCATCCATCATTGCCATGAACACAGGATCATCAAAGTATTTAATCCGCTTTGCTATGATTGCATGTTGTGGCGGCGTCAGAATAATCACCTCATCAGGGTCCATTAACCTTGCTTGGGTTTCGGAAAGCAGGGGGCGTTCTTCAAGTCGCGCTGTGGTAGATGTTGCACCCAGCAAGCCCTTGTTCCGCCCGTATGACCGCGTAACCGCTTCTCTTGTCGTACTGCCCACTGACTGGGAAACCTCCTTCACTGTGCGCTCGTCACGCGGTGTGATGTAAAGTTTCAGACCCGCGCCGTTTTCTAAGCTTTCTCTGCCTTCTGGCCCATAGATTTTATCGAGTGCGGCCAAGGACTGAGCGATAAGGGCGACACGCCCACCATAGCTCGCCAAAGTGTGGATTGCGCGTTCGAGGTATGGCATTGCGCCCATCTGTTGAAATTCGTCAATCATAATCATCACAGGCCATGGCTCGTCGGGCCCGGGTTCGTTCAATCGGATACTTGCAATCAAGTCAGCAAACAACAGGCGCAGCAAGGGCGCAAGTGTCGCAATGTGATCTTCGGACACTGCAATATAAAGCGATTGGGGTTTTTTCCTGAACGTGGAAAAATCAAAGTCACTTTCGCTCGTCGCGGCAACTACGGCAGGATTATCCCATTGCTTCAAGCCTGCGGTTTTTAGCGCCTGAATGTTGCTGGTGAGCAACCTGTCTGATGTACTCGCCGCATTGATCCAAATGCTTTTCAGGGGTTCTTCAACAGCTTCTTCGGCGTAGGCTGCGTATTGTTTGTTCTTGTCTCCACCGTCTGAGACGATGCGGTTTACTTCACCAAAATTCGCGTTACCACGCTGGATTGCTAACAGACAGGCCCCGACAAAGATTGTCTTACCTGCCTCCGAAAACGTATCGGCTTGGCGGTTGTCCTTGTCAAGAAACAGATCGGCTAGAATACTCACTTCTGTAAACTGCTGCGCAAAACTCAACGATTTAGCGATGCGGTGCAACGGATTATACCGGTGCGTACTGTTTGCCCAATCAAAAGGAGAAAAACGATAAACGTCATCGCCATTATTGACGCGGTAGCGGGATGTTAGGTCAAAGTTTTCGCCCTTAACGTCGAGAACAATCACACTGCCCTGAAAAGACAGAAGATTTGGGATAACGAAGCCCACACCTTTACCAGCGCGTGTTGGTGCCACCATCATCACATGCGGGATTGCAGCCGAGGATACAAATTGCGCGCCCGATGAGGGTTTGCCAAGTTTACCGCAAACGAACCCCTGCCCTATTGGTCGCAACATATCATTTTTCTTTAACTCGGCTTTGCTCTGCCAATGTGCAGAACCGTAATCGTCACGTTGTTTTTGAAACGTCCAAACAAATGCCAGCACACCGCAACCCAGTGCAGCAAACCCAACCGCACCAAAGGCGACTTTCATAGCATCTGGGTTCACCCGCCGCATTGAATTTGACTGCTTCCAAACAGCCAGAAGGTCAAACGTAAGAAGGTCTTGCCCCAAAGCAAGTGTGAGATAGGCACTGCCGATAATCGTGCCCATGATAGCACCAACGCATAACCCGATTGGTGTTGCGGCCCATACTGGAAGAGTTTTACTCATTATCTACCTTACAATCTCATATCATCATCAAGGCCACGATCTTTGCGGTTTTCCTCGATTGTGGCTTCATTGGCTTGTTCGGTGACTTTCTGCTGTTGTAAATCGCCGGCCGTTTGGGAAAGTTCGGGCAGGCCGCGTTCTTCTGCCGCTATCTCAAGGTATTCCTGCGTTACACCGATCTGGTCATATTTGCTTGGCAGAGTGCCCTCCAAAACCTCGAAATGTCCCCGATCCAATTCCGCCATGCCTTCATCGCCAAGCTCTTTGTGCAGCTCGGCAACCAAAGTGCGCTCCATGATTTCTTCTTGCTCTGACGTCAGGTTACCTTCGCGCAGTTCTGCTGCAAGCGTGCGAATGTAAGCGTTCGGGGTCTCATTGTCTGATAGACTGGCTTGCGCTGACGCAATCCCTTGGTCCTCAACAAGAGCGATAGTGTTATCGTTCTGAACGCCGTCCAAGGTGGCTTCATCCGCCCCCTGCCCTTCACGCTCCAATACGGAAAACGCACTGGTCATTTCAACACCCAGATCATCAGCCAAACGAAGTTGGAACGCATCGAGGTTTTCAACGGCCTCATCAATCTGCTCTGGTGTGGCTGTAACCATTTCAATGTCTTGGCACCCAAGAATGGCAGTTAAATCGCGTTCCACCCAATCTTGAGCAAGCCCATGGTTTTTGGTCCCACCTGCTTCCAGACGCGCCAACGTATCTGCCGTGTTCAAACCAATAGACGCGCCATATTCAAGCGTTTCTTTCAACGCGTCCGTACGTTGACCTTCAACCAATGCATTCGCAATGCCATCACCACCAACACCCGGGGGGTATGGATCAACAAGTTCTTCATTGTACCTAGTGCGCAACTCAGGATCGGGCACCATCTGGGAAAGCGACGCTATTACAGGGGCTGCCTTAATCTCAAATTGGCTGCGCTCTGGCTCATCCAACCCGGCCGCCTTCTCCTGGATTGCGTCGATCCGTACCTCCGCAAACTCAATTGCTTCGCTTACAGTGTTAATTTCTGCCATATCAATATCTTCTTTTTCAATTTTCCACTCTGTTCCAACATCGAGTGATTTCGCCATTACACGAACCGCCTTGGATAGATGGTATTTGTCCGACCTGTCCAAAGTGTCCGCCACATCCCGGTAGTCTTTTGCAAACTCAATCATAGCCGCTTGCGCCATAGACCTTTCTTGCTCTGTCAAAGCAACCTCACTTGCAACACGCCCTTCGGCTTTCGCCGCATAAATCTCCTCCAAGCCTGCGGGCTTCGCAAATATACCACGCTCCAACCGCGTAGTTGCATCCAGCGCAACACCGTAAGTTTCTGCAATTTCGGCTTGTTTCTCGCGCATCAACTGCGGTGACATGACCCCTTCTGCCCAACACGCAAACCATTGCCCCTGATCATTGCCACGATTGTTCAAGAGAATATGCGCGTGCGGGTGTTCTCTATCAGTGTGAACAGCCAGCACGTAATCCCATTCGTCGCCGTAATAACCGCTTTCAAAGAAGTGTTCGCACCAATCCATTGCAATGTCGCGCACCTGATCCGCCGTGACATCTTTGGGAAAACTCAAAAGCATGTGGCTGGTAAAGCCGAGTTTCGACGTCCCGTTCCAGGTCGCGGCCCATTGTTCAACAATGCTTTCCTTTTGACCTTCTGTGAGGGTCTCGCTTGCGACAAGCGCATTAGTCATTGTTGAGTATGTAAAGATGGCTTTGTCATTCACATAGTCGAGCTGCGCGCCCAGTGATTTTTTAGTTTTGCACCCACCATTGCGAATGCGCTTAAAAACTGCCGCTCTCGATCCCTGCGATGCTTTCACAATATTGCGCACTGAAGGTCGCCCTGCCCCTCTAAAACTCCGAGCCTGCCTCTGCCCCGCCTGTCGCCTGGCTGAGCCGGATTTGCGCTGCTCGTCCGTCCACATCTCCCCCATGACTGCATGATAAAGCGCGAGGTTATTTTGCATTCTCACGCTCCTTCAGCGCGTCAGCCTTTAGAGCGGCAGCAGTGTATCCCCGTCGCGTTTTATGCTCAGACAAAATCCAACGCAGGTCTTCATGCAACTTCAAATTCACATCAATAGATTTTGACAACAAAATACGGTCGTCGTCAGTCAAACGCAATTTGCCCTTATGAACCGCCTTCGCCAGCTGGTTTAAAAGCTGACCCTCCTTTTTGATCAGCCATGCCGACCTATTGAAATCAGAAAACCCGTTTGGAAACAGCTCGATCAAACCTTGGGCCGCCCGTAACAGCGAGCGAAACGCCGCACTTTTATTCCCGATACCAACCGCACGCGCAATCTCCAAAAAGCCGTCCACTTCGCTTTTCGCTGCACGAAATCCAACCATCACATGCGTTTCTGCGTCGTATTGAGTGTCACCCTTCTGCTCCGCAACAACACGGTAAACCTGACGAACACTAACCGAGTACGCCTCTGACAAGGCATTCACGTCCTCACCATCGGCATAACGCCGAGCAAGCTCGATCTTCTTTTCAATCGTAAGATTTCGTTTTTCGCGCCGCATGGACCCCAACTGACAAAAAGTGTTAACGTTGGCCATATCCT
>JQIA01000051.1_pt1 | contig 47524 bp, 47 predicted proteins | sample 811431 | NCBI WGS metagenome assembly JQIA01 (sample SAMN02998118, study PRJNA258478) | marine sediment metagenome | biome: marine; feature: seafloor; material: sediment; isolation source: oil-polluted sediment collected from 3 locations (0.5 km, 0.7 km and 0.9 km)... | place: USA: Gulf of Mexico ...
GTAAATGCAATCATATCGCCCCGCGGAGACCACACAGGGGTGCCGTAACGCCCTTGGCCGTTACTAACCCGTTTTGCGGTTCCACCCGTGGCATTCATCACGTAAATCTGTTGGCCACCGCTACGATCAGACTCGAATACAATTTTTGATCCATCAGGGGAAAAACTGGGGGCTGTGTCAATTGCAGGTGAATTGGTCAATCGGCGTTTATTACCGCTGGCCACATCCACCGCATAAATATCTGAATTACCGCGCTCGGATAAAGACATCACGACTTTAGTACCATCTGGCGAAAACCGCGGGGCAAATGCCATAGAGGGTTGATCACCCAAAATACGGCGCTTCAGCGTGTCTACATTCATTAAGAAAACACGTGGTGAGCCTGTTTCATAGCTTGTATAAATGATCTCACGCGCATTCGGCGAAAACCGTGGTGACAAAACAATGTTATTTGCATTGGTCAGGTAACGCACATTAGCCCCGTCATAATCCATTAAAGCCAATCGTTTTTTACGTTTTCCTTTCGGGCCTTCTTCAGCGATATAAACCACACGGCTGTCAAAGTAACCTGTCTCACCGGTCAAACGACTGTAAACTGCATCTGCAACCTTATGGGACATGCGCCGCCAGCTACTGGTTGTAGCCACAAATTGCAGCCCATCACCAAGTGGCGTTTGAGCAAAGACATCAAACAAGCGGAATTTAACCACCAGTTTATTACCCGAAACATTCACCGCCCCGGTAATCAAAGCCTGCGCATTAATCGCTTTCCAGTCTGAAAACTGAACCGGTGTATTAAAATTAGTGACTTTTGAGATATGTGCGGCACTTGGAATTTCACGAAAAATTCCCGATCCGGCTAAATCAGCAGCAAGAACTTTGGTTAAGTCCGCTGCATATTTTTTAGCCGCGGCATTTTCCGCTACAAAAACCGGGGCAGCAAATGGCATCGGCTCGATCACACCTTGGGTCACTTCAATTCGTAAAGGCGCACTTTGCGCCAATGCCGCCATCAAGGATACCGCCATCAACACGGTAGATAAAAATGTCAGAATACGTTTCATCATCTCAGAACCATTTCCTTTGGATTGAATACGACTTCGATTTGCCGCCATTGTTCATATTTTTCTAATGGTAGATCATAAGGCGCGCAACGGATCAAAGCCCGCCTGCCTGCTTCAAAAGCCTGCCGGATCGTGCCCGTTGGCGCACCAGCAGGCTCAATAAGTTTAGGAGCGCTTTTCAGCTTACCGTCTTGCGACAACTCAATCGCAATCACAACTGCCAGATCATCGGCATCTTGCAAGCCTATTGGCACGTTCCAGCATTGTTGCACCGCCAAAACCAACCCTGCCCGTTCACTGCCCGTCAGCGCCGGGCCAAGGGGAGCTATCGATTGAGTATTTTCGGCTTCTGCCGTGGCCAATGCTGCAGCTATTTCATCCGCAGCACTATCTGTTGTCACTGGCGCTACATCAGGCTTTTGTGTGTTGTTTTTAACCAAGTCATGCGGGCGTGTAAGGGGCACTGTTGATGTCGTTGGTGCAAACTCACTGGGCTTTTCAGCTTCTGTCACAATCTGGGTTGTTGTTTCTTCAGGGGCTTGCGCTTCAGTTGGTTCCGCAATCTGGGTTCCATCTTCATCAGGGGTGGCTTCTTCTTGTGGCGTTTGTGCTTCAGTTGCATTTACATCTGGTTTCGGGGCCGACTGCGTATCAATACGTGAAGCAGGGGCCGGCGATGCAGGGGCCAAAATGGCCACCTCTTGTTCAGCAACCGGGGCCTGTTGTTGGGGTTGCTCAATCTGGGGGGCGGTTTCAATAGTTGGTTCAGGTGTTTCTATCTTTGGGGCTGTGGCCACATCAGATGTAGGATCAGGGCTGCTTGATTGCAGTGCCGCAAAATCTTCAGATGAAATGATACTCACTTCAGAGATTTGAATAGCATCACTGGTTGGCCTGCTAAACAAAGCTCCGCCGAACGCGATCAACCCGATAGCACCAACATGCAAAGCTCCTGATATTTTGGTACCGGTTTGCACAATCCACCTTTAACCGCCCTGATCGTTTAAAGAAGGGCCACCTGCATCAGTGACCAAGCCGATATCACGAAACCCGCCGGCATTAAGCGCACCCATAATCTGCATCACATCCGCATAAGCGACAGCGCCATCGGCCCGCAAAAATACTTTCTGACTGGTACGTTCAGCCGCTATTGCTTGTAATTTCGGGATCAAAGTATTGCGGTCGATCTCGGTATTTTGAAGCACCAGTATACCATCCGCTGATATGGCAATGGTTAAAGGCTCTTCCTCTTCTGTGGCCAACGGAGTGGCGGCAGTTTTTGGTAGTTCAATTGGCACTCCAACCGTTAACAGCGGCGCCGCCACCATGAAGATAATCAACAAAACCAGCATGACATCCACGAAAGGCGTCACGTTAATCTCTGACATTGGCCTGCGCTTGGCGTGGCTTCTACGACGTTTGCCGCCCGCCCCGCCTCGTTCTACAACACCTGCGCCCATATCAACCTCCTTACGCGTCTATCTGGCGTGAAAGAATTGTCGAGAATTCATCGGCAAAACTGTCATAAGTACCCATGATCCGATCAGCATCCGACGATAATTTATTATAAAAAATAACCGCTGGGATCGCAGCAAATAATCCAAGAGCAGTGGCGGCCAACGCTTCGGAAATACCCGGAGCCACAACGGCAAGATTTGAACTTTGGTGTATAGCGATTTGTTCAAACGCGTTCTTGATGCCCCACACTGTGCCAAACAAGCCCACAAAAGGCGCAATAGAACCCACAGTTGCAAGAAATGTTAACCCGTTGTTTAGCTTCTCAGCTTCGCGCCCGATAGCCACGTCCATTGAACGATCAATGCGTTGCTGTACACCTGCAATCATCTGCCCGTCAGAGCGATGAGACCTGCGCCATTCCGACATGCCTGACACAAATATACGCTCGGCACCGCCCTTTGGTGTATCACCCAGCTGCTGATACAGGCCGTCAAGCGGTTCGCCTGACCAAAAAGCACGATCAAAACGTGCACTATCACTGCGCGCTTTGCGGTAATTGATAAACTTTTGAATAATGATGCCCCACGACCAAAAAGAAGAAAACAGCAAAAGTATCATTACCATTTTAACTATAAAGGTTGCGCGTAAAAAAAGTGCCAGCATCGAAAAATCAAGATCCTGCACAAGACCCAGTGCTTCTGTTTCCATAAAACCGCTCGTTTGCCTAATGAGCCACCTATTTGGCGGCTTCTTGTTATTATTATCGTTCTAAATGTTCTTTTAACAAAAAACTATAGCTTCGCATAGCTATTGCTGGCTTATTTGGTAGTTTCAGCCAGTTTTGCGCGAATTTTCGCTGGAAAGCGGGTAATTTTCCCTGCGTTCGTGATACAAACCACTGTTACTAGAGCGGAAAATATCAATGTATCCGCACGGTAAACATCTTGTGCAAAGATGATTTTAGCACCGGTTAGATGCTGTAACATCGTTTCAACCCGAAGGTCATCGTTCAATTTTGCGCTATTCTTATAGTCAGCCTCAATTTTTTTAACGACGAATACCAACCCATCTTGCTGCATTTGCAACTGATCAATGCCTGCTTCTTGCACCATTGTGCTGCGCGCGCGTTCGATGAATTTTAGATAATTAGCATAATAAACGACACCTGCCAGATCAGTATCTTCATAATATACCCGTACAGGAAACTGATGGGTCATTGCATCATATCTCGGTAAAGCTTGTCAGCCCGTGGTTGCAATCGCAAAGCGTGGCTAGCATCTGTTGCCACAGGTGGCATAACGGGGTCATATGCTCCGCGCACTAAAGATGCGAATTCCGGTTTTACAATACAAATGCCGTTTTCTTTCAACACAGCAATAGGGCTTTGAGTATTGAACGCCTCGTCCCCCCATGTGAGCAGGCTTTGTAGGGTCTCGCCCGTACCTAATACCTGCACAGTCATATCAGCAATCGCGCTCTTCATCCGAAGAAACAGCAAACACATTTTAATAGATCCATCTTTGTCAAAAATGAACATGCGGTGTTCGTTGACACTTTTCTGATTTAGACCGTCCACCAAATCTTGTAAGTTAGGCACCAATTTTTCCAAGTCCGGCACTGCGGCCACCTCATCCCATTCAGTGCAAAAGAACCACATGAAGTTTGCACCCAATTCCGGATCGGTTTCAGCCAAAGTGCCCCCCGTCACCGCTACGGTTTGGGCAATCGCTTCTTTTAAATAGCCCAACGTATTGTCATCAACGCCAAAAACAACAGGGGCAATTGGGCGCCCCCAACGGGCGAACCCATAATTGCCATCCTTGCGTGTGAACAACCGTTCAATCGCCTCTACACTAAATGCTTCGTTCATTTTCCATTTCCGAACATATCCGTTTGCGCGGTTGGTTTCGGGGCATCAAGATCTAGATGTTTCCATGCTTTTGCCGCCAACATCCGCCCGCGCGGGGTACGCTGGATCAAGCCTTGTTGCAACAGATAAGGCTCGATCACCTCTTCTATTGCATCACGCGCCTCGGATAATGCGGCAGCTATCGTTTCAACCCCCACAGGGCCGCCGCCATAGTTTTCGGCCAGCAAACGTAGATAACGTCGATCCGCGCTATCCAAGCCCAGATCATCTACCCCTAAACGGGTAAGCGATGTGTCTGCAATTGCGTGATCAACCCGCCCGTCCCCTTCAACAATTGCAAAATCCACTACGCGGCGTAACAAACGCCCTGCTATACGCGGAGTACCACGTGACCGGCGGGCAATTTCCATCGCGCCTTTCGCTGTAGCATCAGCCCCCATCAAACGGGCAGCACGGTCAACGATGTGGCATAATTCATCCACAGTATAAAACTCAAGCCGCATGGGAATACCGAAACGATCTCGTAAAGGCGTTGTCAACAAACCTAACCGTGTGGTTGCCCCGACAAGGGTAAAGGGCTGCAAATCAATACGCACTGTGCGCGCAGCGGGGCCTTCGCCGATGACTAAGTCCAATTCGAAATCTTCCAAGGCTGGATAAAGCACCTCTTCCACTACAGGGTTCAGGCGATGTATCTCATCAATGAACAAAACATCATTTGCATCCAGGTTGGTTAGAATTGCAGCAAGGTCACCCGCTTTTGCCAATACAGGGCCAGAGGTCATGCGAAACCCCACTCCCAGTTCTTTCGACATGATTTGCGCTAATGTGGTTTTGCCCAGCCCCGGGGGGCCATAGAACAACGTGTGATCCATTGCTTGCCCCCGTTTGCGGGCACTTTCGATGAAAACCTTCAGGTTGGCACGCGATTGCGCCTGCCCCACAAACTCGTCTAGAGTTTGCGGTCGCATGGCGCGATCCATGTCCATAGGTTGCTGTTCAGGTCGCAGAGTTGGATCGGGGTCTGCCATCATATCACCCTTTCGGTGCCAATAATTTCAGTGCCGCTTTAATCAGCCCACCAGAGTTTGCATCAGGGTTAACCCCAGATGCTTCGGCCACTGCACTTGCCGCGTCCCCTTGCCCATAACCCAGATTAACCAATGCCGAAAGCGCATCCGCTTGTGCCCCTGCATTGTTTGCAGCAGACACCGCCTTGCGCGGTGCTGATGCGGTTGGCGGCTCAATCACCATACTATCATCAATAACGACCTGTTCCGCCCCAACGGCACCCATCGCAATAATATTCGCGGCTTTATCTTTTAATTCTGTGACAATTCGCTGTGCCAGCTTCGGGCCAACGCCTTGGGCAGATTTGATCGCAGCAATATCACCCAAGGTGATCGCGCGGCTAACCCCATCAGTGCCCAGAGTTCCCGCAATCGCCAAAGCAGCTTTTGCACCAACACCTTGTACTGTGGTCAACAGTTTGTGCCATTCTTTTTCCGCCAGAGTCAGAAAGCCAAACAGTTGTAGATTATCTTCGCGCACCAAAAGCTCAGTATAAAGCGCGACAATGTTACCCGCAGATGGCAAAGTGGCCAACGTGCGTTCAGAACAATAAACAAGGTAACCAACGCCTTGCACATCTACCAAAACATAGTCTTTGGCACGGTAATCTACTTTACCAGTAACTTTCCCGATCATGCTGCCGTCCCCGCTTTGGCAATGGCAGCATCTAAACGGTTGGAAAACTGTGTGTGATGGGCGTGGCACAAAGCAATCGCCAAAGCATCGGCCGCATCTGCGTTTGCTATATTAGCACTTGGCAGTTGCAAACGCACCATATGGCCCACTTGCCTCTTATCTGCGTGCCCCACCCCAACAACAACTTTTTTTACCGTATTGGCAGCATATTCACCAACGGCCATCCCGAATTGCGCGGGCACTAACAATGCAATTGCCCTTGCTTGACCCAATTTTAACGTCCCAGCTCCATCTTTATTGACAAAAACCTTCTCAACAGCGGCCGTATCTGGTTTAAAATCTTCTAAAACCAACGTTAATTGCTCATGCAGACTGAGCAATCTTTCAGCTAATTCTGTACCAACAGATTTACAGACACCGTTCGCCACATGACTACATTTAGTAGCTGTAACATCCACAATACCCCACCCCATGTTTCGCAAACCCGGGTCAATTCCTATTACTCGCATATTGCCTCTGTTTTTTGTTTATATGATCATTAGCACGAAACAAGAACATTAGCCAAGCACCTTTATAAAACTATAACAAAATCGACCTTAAATATGTCGGAAATATGACATGCAAAAATGTCATTTCAGGTATGCGAAAATCGCAATTGTAAAGTCACTTGCACAGGCCTACATCAGGCTTAAGAAACAACGGCCAACAAACGGCCACCCCGAAGGAAGGATAAAGTAATGTCTACAATTAACCTAACAAACTCCGCACCATTTGGTGCAATCGCTACCTACCGTGTAATCAACGCTATGGAGATTGCTTTAGCCAGTCTGCAAGCATGGAATGCCAAACGCGCAACATTCAAACAGTTGAACGCACTAACAGTGTGTGAACTGGAAGATATCGGCGTGTCCGAAGCGCAATTGAAATCACGGTCTTTCTGACCCTACATTTTAAGGATTAAACCCATGACATATGCAATCACATCAAAACCAGCACCCTTTGGCGCTATCGCAATTTTCCGCGCAATCAGTGTTGTTGAAACAACTCTAAGCAACCTTTTCGCATGGAACGAAAATCGCAAATCAATCAAACAGTTGAATGCGTTATCAACGCGCGGCCTGGATGATATTGGTTTGCCATATGCAGACGTTAAAAACCTATACACAGGTCTTTACCACTAACATCTTACATACATGAAACGATGGTAGATTGTCTTAGATAATCTGCCATTTATTATACACCTAGGTCAAAAGACCATTTTCAAGGATTAGCCCCATGGCTTTCGTAAACACAACAAAACCAGCACCCTTTGGTGCAATCACTACTTACCGTGCTATCAAAGCACTTGATGCTGCTAAGACCAGCTTTTTTGCATGGAATGCAAAACGCGTAACATACAAACAGCTTAGTGCGCTGTCAGTACGCGAGCTGGATGATATTGGTATGACACATTCAGACGTAGATAACCTGAACACAGGTTTCTTTCGTTTTTAATAATATACGCTTCTTATGCAGAGGTAAGCCGTCCGTTTCGGGCGGCTTATTTCTTTTGTGCTTCATTTAAATGAGTAGCAATGCCTGAAACAAAGACACCAAGTGGTTTTGTAAAATACCCTGGTGACATCGTGAAAGCCACAACCTGAGATTTGCCGTCACCGGCTTCCATCTGCGCAATAACCTGCGCATAATCGTTTTTATCAGAGTTATAAATCAACACGGCTTTAAAAACTGCGAACGAAATATACAGCAGCACTAAAGGCCGCAAAATCATCATCCACCTAAAACGTTCCCGCTTTATTTCAGGCATAATGATTACACCATATTCATCGCGCTGAAATGCATTTCTATGATGCTTTGAACCGGTTGTAATACGGTCTACCCGGGATCTAAAATCATTCATTTGAACGTCAGACATAACCAATACTCCTTGCTACAAAACTTACAGAATTGTGGCAATAAAACATAAAATTATGGCGCAAGCCTGACCAAACTATGTCATTTTCGTTGCAAAATCAGTGTCGTCCATTCACCTATAATGATGCGATCCACTTCAGTGAATTGGTTTTCTTCATATTTTTCAGATACTTCATTTGCTTGCTCATTCAAGATACCGGATAAAATCACATAACCAGCAGGCGAGCTTGCTTTGCCCATATCGGCGGCCAATGCAATTAACGGGCCTTTAAGGATATTTGCTAAGATCAGATCATAAGGTGATTCTTTGCGTAGCCTTGGGTGATCAAATCCCGCACAAGTTACAACCTGAACACAGCCGTCAAGGTCATTGCAAGTAAGATTAGCAAGGGCAGTATCTGTCGCCACTTCATCGATATCGCTGGCAATTATCGGTATTTCCCAAAGCTTGGCAGCCCCCATTGCTAGAACCGCAGTGCCACAACCGATATCAGCCACCTTTTTTGGCAAAAAACCGGCAACGGCCAAATTATCCAAAGCGGTCAGACAGCCTTGTGTTGTGCCGTGGTGCCCGGTGCCAAAAGCCATTGCCGCCTCGATTAACATCGGAATGCAATCGTCAGGCACTTTATCCGCATCATGGCTGCCATAAAGAAAAAAGCGCCCTGCACGTATCGGCGCCAATTCACGGCGCACCTCAGCCACCCAATCTTTATCTGGCACTTCAGACACTGCAAACGGTCTGGCTCCAGTTGTGGCCGCGATTAATGCCAAAGCCACTTCATCAGGTTGTTCCAGAAAATACCCGCCCACTTCATACATGCCAGAACCGTCTTCGATTACAAACACCCCTACCCCATAAGGCTCTGGTGTGACATTTTCTAACATTCCGGCCATTGTTTCGGCGGCTTGTTTATCTGCAAGTGTTGTTAGGGCGGTAAAGGTTGGCATAAGCGCGTCCTCATAGGGTGGTTACTGTGCGCGGATAGGCCAGCAAACCCGTCGCGTCAAGCGTTCAGACCTATTGGACAGCTGACCCCTGTACCTTTCAGCCCGCAATACCCTGATGGGTTCTTTGCCAGGTATTGCTGGTGGTACTCTTCTGCGTAGAAGAAATCAGGCGCGGTTAATATTTCAGTTGATATTTGACCAAACCCTTTGGCTGTCAGTTGTTTTTGGAAAACCACCAGACTATCTTTTGCTTCAGTCTGTTGCTTGTTTGAATGCGTATAAATACCCGAGCGATATTGTGTCCCACGATCATTACCCTGACGCATTCCTTGCGTGGGATCATGATTTTCCCAAAAAACCGTTAACAAATCCGCATAGCTTATAGTTCCTGGGTCATATGTAATTAATACCACTTCATTATGTCCGGTTTTACCTGTGCAAACCTCTTGATATGTAGCGTTCGGGGTCAAGCCTGCCGTATAACCAACAGCAGTCATCCAAACCCCGTCCAAACCCCAGAACATCTGCTCAACACCCCAAAAACACCCCATGCCAAACATAATCGTTTCAAAGCCTGCAGGAACATCAGCCTTCAATAAACGGCCGCTAACAAAATGGTTTGTTGCAGTTGGGATAGCATCTTGTCGACCTTCCAGAGCTTGTGCTTTAGAGGGGATTTCAGCGGGGCGTTTAAAAAACATGTGTGTAACTCCGTTAAGACAAGGTTAACACTAGCGCAATCGGGAACTCTGTCCAGCTTTAGCTTTCTCGCTCGCTTCAACGTTACTAATAAACCGCCAACCCACGATCGTAGAGCAGATACCTGCGATCGCCCAAGCAATCCCTTGACCATAAACCACTCCGGGGGCAGCAAAATAGCCCCCCATCAGAATGCATATTGGCCACATCAAAGCACCGTCTTTAAGCCAGTTGAACGCAGTTGAATAAAGTGGTCGGCCCAGATTGTTAAAAGAGGCATTCGAAACATAAAGCGCACCAGCAAATACAAAGCCCCCAGCAGACACATATGTAAAAGCCTTGACAACCGACGCCGCTTCTTGCCCCAATCCAAACAAACTGATGATCGGCCCTGTAGCCGAAGCAATCAACGCCCAAGCGATCACAACATAACCGCAACTAAACAACAGTGCATCACGGTAGGCCATACGGATACGGTCAAAGTTTCCCGCACCATAATTCTGCCCGATAATACCGCCAATAGCCCCTGAAAGGGCAAAGATACCGCCAAAGGCCAACACAATAATACGACCCAGAACCGCCCATCCCGCAATCGCACTTTCGCCGAAATCAGATAGAATACGTGTGATCAGATAATTACCAAAAGGCGACGAAAGCTGCGTTAGCAGCGCAGGAAACGCAATAATTAAAAATGGCCGCCCCCAACGTTTGATAAGCATTAAGCTGGCAGGGGCTAATAAATCATGGGCTTTAATCACGAAATAAAGACCCAGCCCGGCAGAAACAAACCGTGAAATCACGATACCCCATGCAGCACCATCTACTCCAAGTTCCATCCATAAGATCAAGATCGGATCCACAATCATCGCGATCACACCCACCGATAATGTCACTAACATCGCACGTTTGGCATCGCCCTCGGCGCGTAAAACAGATGAGGCAATCATGCCAGTTACAATCAACAGCAATGACGGTACCGCGATTAATAAAAACGCACTGGCAATTTCCAGAACTTCCCCCTTTGCCCCCGCAAAAGCCAGAATTTCGCGGCGAAACAAGACGATCAGTATCGCAGTAATTGTCTGAACACTAATCCCGATCATCAAAGACGTTGTTGCTTGTTCACGCGCATATGCACGGTTGCCTTGCCCTAAGGATTTAGACACCATCGCGGTACCGGCAATCATAAATCCGATACTGCTGGATAAAGTGAAGAACTGCACAGTCCAAGCAAAGCCTAAAGCCGCCATGAACCGTTCATCATCCAAAAAAGATACCCAGAAAATCGTAGCAGCATCCGCCACGAATAAAAATGTCAACCCAACCATTCCGGTCAAGGTCATCACTGCAACATGGCGCATTGTAGAGCCCGTCAAAAAACGCGCCTGCCCTGCCATCGCTTAATTCCGTCCTGCAAAAATTGTTTCATTACCTTGTTCAGGGTGTCGCGGGATCAAAAGAGCCAGAAAAAGTGAAACACATGCCATAACCGTTGCAACGGCAAAGACCGCCGCAGGTGCAATCAACCAGACATAACCCAACAAGGCAGGCAGAACCACCGCACCGATATGGTTGATGGTAAATGCAACAGCTGCTGTTGGCGCAATATCTTTAGGGTCAGCAATTTTCTGGAAATAAGTCTTTTGCGCCAAAGCCAATGCGAAGAACAGATGATCCAACACATATAACACTGCTGCCAGCACCACCCCCCAGCCAAAGATATATACACCTGTGTAAGCTAAAAACACGATGATCAACCCAACATATTCAAATGCCAAAGCCGTGCGCTCACCATATTTAGAAACCATACCGCCCATAAGGGGTGCAAAAAACATATTTGCAATGAAGTTGATTAGGAAAAGGGCGGTGACCTCATGCACTTCAAAACCAAAGCGCTCAACCATCATGAAGGCCGCGAAGACGATGAATATCTGTCGTCTGGCGCCTGCCATGAATTGCAACGCATAATACAACCAGTACCGTTTACGCAGCACCATATGTTTATGTTGGACATCCGGACCTTCAAACCGTGGAAAAGCCAACCCGCAATAAATCGCAATCACAAAGGTAATGCCGCCGCCCATAATATAGATCGTATTGTAATCCCAGCCCAGAAGCTTCCACGTTAGCATGATAACAAGGTATGTAACCAGTGACGCTAAGGCCCCAATAGAAATCAACCACCCCAACATCTTAGGCGCTTTGGCCTTATCCAGCCATTGCAATTCCAGCGACATTTTAACCGTCTCATAATAATGGAACCCAAGACTGGACAAGAAAGTCGTCATTAACAGGCCATAAAAACTTGGAAACCATGCTGTAATGGCCACAATTGCCGCCAACAACATCATACTGACCACTGCCAAAAGCTGTTCGTGAATAAACATAACAACAAGGATCACACCGACGGCAAAGAAACCGGGGATTTCGCGTACAGATTGTAACCAGCCCAGATCGCGGCCGTCAAAGCCGGCCACTACATGCACAAAATTATTCAGCAAAGCTTGCCATGTGGCAAAGGCCATCGGCATGGCAAAAGCCATTAAAGCAAGTAAAGTAAAGGGCCTGCGCCAAAGCGGTAATTGCCCCGCGTCACGTATGGAAACTGTGTTGGATATCATAACGCGACCTAACGGGAAATACGCCTAAGACACAAGCTCAATTACAAATATAAATATTTGAATTTATATGATCTATATCAATGCAAATCAGCTAAGATATGTTACCCCCTTGCAGACATTGAACTGCGGAGTTTGTGATGGATATAATACCCCTTGTTGAATGGCTGGGTGACCCTCAAGCATCAGCGCTTGCCGGGCTGATCGTGGGCATTATATTTGGCATTGCAGCCCAACGTTCGCAATTCTGCCTGCGGGCTGCAACAGTCGAGTTCGCCAGCGGTAAATTAGGCAAACGCATGTCAATTTGGTTGCTAACTTTTTCCACAGCCGTTGTCTGGACACAGCTGGCACAACATTTTGGGCTTTTTGATAGCAGCAACGCCCGGATGATGGCAGTTCCAGGGTCTTTTTCAGGAGCGATGATCGGTGGGCTTATATTTGGTATTGGCATGGTTTTAGCACGGGGCTGTTCAGGCCGCCTGCTGGTTCTTGCCGCCACCGGAAATCTACGTTCAGTTGTATCAGGGTTAGTCTTTGCAATTGTTGCCTTGATGGCATTGCAAGGTTGGCTTGCTCCTATACGTCGTAGTATTGCCGCACTTTGGATCACTCCGGACGGCCATAATATCAACTTACTAGACTTACTGAATTTACCAAATGGGGGCGGTATCGGGCTTGGATTGATAACAGCAATAATAGCCCTTTATCTTGCTTATAAAAACCACGTCAGCATACAGGTTTTATTCATGGCATCAGGCGTGGGCTTTGCCGTAGCCCTTGGCTGGGTTCTGACCACTGCCCTCGCCGCAGCCAGCTTTGATCCGGTTCAAATTGAAAGCGCTACTTTCACCGGCCCGTCAGCACGCACATTAATATTCTTCACTTCCGCAAACCCGGTACTGGATTTTGACATTGGTCTCATTGCAGGTGTCTTCACTGGGGCTTTTCTGGCTGCACTCATCACTAAAGAGCTGCGCTTTCAGGGTTTTGAAGATGCTGACAATATGAAACGTGCCATCATAGGCGGCGCATTGATGGGCATGGGCGGTATGCTGGCCGGCGGTTGTGCCATTGGCGCGGGCGTCACAGGCGGGTCAATTTTTGCCACAACCGCATGGCTTGCTTTATTTTGCATGTGGGTCGGAGCGGTGATCACTTCACAGGTTATCGATCCAAACCGCCCTATCACATCCTCCACATAACGAAAAAGGGCCACCCCACTGGGCCGCCCTTTAAAAATTCTAACGCAATGGTGAAGATTAGTTCTTCGCGTAATACTCCACAACCAAATTTGGTTCCATCATCACAGGATATGGCACGTCGGATAGGCCAGGTGTGCGTACAAATGTTGCAGATTTTTTGTTCTGGTCAACATTCAGATACTCAGGCAAATCGCGTTCTTGTGAAACAGCCGCTTCAAGCACCATGTTTATTTGTTTGGATTTCTCACGTACTTCAATCACATCACCTTCTTTGACACGGTAAGACGGGATATTTACCTTCTTGCCATTCACTGTCACGTGGCCGTGGTTTACGAATTGGCGCGCAGAAAATACTGTCGGTACGAATTTAGCACGGTAAACAACCGCATCCAGACGGCGTTCCAGCAGGCCGATCAGGTTTTCACCTGTATCGCCGCTTACACGAACAGCTTCAGAATAAATCCGGCGGAATTGTTTTTCGGTCAGATCGCCATAATAGCCTTTAAGCTTTTGCTTGGCGCGCAGCTGAATACCGAAGTCAGACAATTTGGCTTTGCGGCGCTGACCATGAACACCCGGGCCATATTCACGGCGATTTACGGGTGATTTTGGGCGACCCCAAATGTTTTCGCCCATACGGCGGTCTAGTTTATATTTGGCAGCTGTACGTTTCGTCACGGCTGGATCCTTTCAAATTAAGAAAGATGCTTTCCTTTCCCTTAGCCTAGTTGCTTCGGGCGACAGGCATCCTGTTACCAGGGCCACAAACACCAATATGGTCACTGCATTAGCAGCGATAGCGGGGGTATAGGGGGTATTGGGTCAGAGTCAACGATTATATGGTTAAAAACTTAAACGTAAACTTAAGCTTCCAACAATCTGGTCATCACTTTGACCTTCAAATTCTTTCCCCAGCCAAGTCGCCCCGTAAAAGGCATCAAATTTCTTAGCTTGATAAACCAAACCTGCACGTGCCCGCGGTCTAAATTCTTTGAATTTAGAGGCCCCGGAATTTGCTAAATAATTGCTATCCACAACATAGGCTGCATCAGCACCAAGTAAAAAACCAAAGCCCTGGCTTTGATCTGATTTGGAATGGGTAACTAACTGTCCGCTGACACTATCACGTAATAGAAAATCATGGATCATAGCACCACCAAAGACCGTATCGGCCCCTACGCGGATAAACGTCTCTGCCCCGGCTTGCGCTTCCGCAAAAGGCCGAAACAAGCTCTTTTGGTGCCTGATGCTTCTAGAAATACCTGCATGAATTGTAGGATAAACTGCATTAGGTATCTGATTTGCTAATACCGCGGCTGACGGGATATTGAAATCAAGACTATCATGAATATCAGTTAAAGCTTTGCTTACGCCAGTATTTTCACCGACAAACACAAGTTCGCCACCATAAAAAACTTCATATGCACTGGCCTGGAAATGCGAAAAAGCCCCCAACCCGATTATCCCTGCCAGCTGGCGGTCACCCGCAACCGGCGCACTTAAGCTTTCTGGCGCAATAACCTCTGTTCGAAGCCGGATTTGAAACCGTTCAAATGGTTTTGATGGAAGCACACGTAAATCACCACCACCAAAAGTAGCAGAAACATCCCATGAAAAAGTCCGCCAGCGATCATCGCCATCACCCAAAAAATCATTGGTAAAGACAGATGAAAATTGAACGCGTTTTTCATCTACAGATACTAAATCAGATGTGTCTGCCGCTTTTGCAGTGGATAAAGGTGCTAGTGCACACAAAAATACCGGCAAAATCATTGACCGTAGCAACATATGCCCTCCCATATCACCTCACAACTTTAAGTAAGTTCTCGTTAGATATTCAATTAGGCAATATTATGACACATGAATAGTAATTAGTTTGCTTGTATTAAACTCGCTTTGAACCTGAGTCATAAAAGTCACGTGCCGATCGCACAAACCTAATATTTATTACTTTTACAAAAGCATCATCCAGTCGTTACACAGGTGTTACAGTAAGATTATACAAAGCCACTGAACCGTCTACCAATGTACAATCGCTACTATTTATAAGGTTAACCGACATGGTCACCAAACAACCCCGACCGAACAGAACTCTTGACCGCGACCTGAAAAGCCGTGCACGAATGGAGCAAGCCAATATCGCAACGCGGCGCCCCTTTGTCGCCCCCAGTATAGCTGCTGCGTTCATCATTTTAGCGGGCCTTATCGCCAGCATGGCTTTTGGCTGGAACGCGCAAAGCCATATCATTGTCGCGGCCACAGCTGTTGGGGCTTATATGGCCTTGAATATTGGCGCTAATGATGTGGCGAACAATGTTGGCCCTGCGGTTGGTTCTAACGCACTTTCCATGCTTGGTGCTTTGGTTATTGCTGCAATCTTTGAGACGGCTGGCGCACTGCTTGCAGGTGGTGACGTTGTCGGAACCATATCAAAAGGTATCATTGATCCTGCTTTTATCAACGACCCTAAAGTCTTTGTCTGGGTGATGTTCGCAGCCCTGCTTTCAGCCGCCCTTTGGTTAAACTTAGCCACGTGGTTGGGCGCACCAGTTTCCACCACCCATTCCATCGTCGGTGGTGTAATGGGGGCTGGTATTGCCGCGGCAGGATATACTGCTGTGAACTGGCCCACCATGGGTAAAATCGCCGCCAGCTGGGTGATATCGCCTGTTTTAGGTGGCTTGGTCGCAGCTTTGTTTTTATGGTTCATCAAGGCACAAGTCTCAGAAAAGCAAGACAAGATAGCCGCTGCACGCCGCTGGGTGCCCTTACTTATCGCCATCATGGCAGGTGCATTTTCAACGTATCTGGCTGTTAAGGGCCTTAAAAAAATTATAAAAATAGATTTACAAACTGCTTTGTTCATCGGTGCGGCTGCTTTTGCTATTACCTATTTTATCGCGCGCCCGTTTATTCGCAGAAAATCCGAAGGCAAGGCAAATACCAAGGAAACCGTACGCGGGTTGTTCAAAATCCCGCTTATCTGTGCTGCAGCCCTTTTATCCTTTGCCCATGGCGCTAATGATGTGGCCAATGCGGTCGGCCCGCTTGCGGCTATCGTTCACACGGCACAAGCTGCCGAAGTGGCTTCCAAAGTCGCAATCCCGCTTTGGGTCATGGGCGTTGGCGCCCTTGGCATCTCCTTTGGGTTGATCTTATATGGCCCAAAAATGATCCGGATGGTTGGCAAACAAATCACGAAACTGAATCCGCTGCGCGCCTATTGCGTTGCCTTGTCTGCGGCGATCACTGTCATCATCGCATCCGGGCTGGGCCTGCCTGTTAGTTCCACCCATATCGCGGTCGGTGCGATCTTTGGCGTTGGTTTTTTTCGGGAAGTCCACTGGCGACATTCAACATCTGACAGCAAGGTCGAAAAAATTATTGCGGTGGAAGCTGAAAAAAAATCCCAAGCCAAACGCAAACACCGCAAACTTGTGCGCAGATCACATTTCTTGACCATCATTGCGGCTTGGGTGATCACAGTTCCCGCGGCGGCCATATTATCAGCCTGCATTTTTATGGTGATCAATACGCTAACCGCGTAAAGCTTATGACAGCGTATCAGAAAGCCCATAACGTTGAGCTATAGCATAATCTTCAGAGTGCACAATAATGTTGGGGCCATCAAACAATAACACCCCGTAAGCACCTGGTTCATCCACGGACATGGATGCATATTTTTCAACCAGATTAAGCGGGTTTTGATGGCATGGGCTTTTGAAGACCGTATAAGAAATACCGTTCCATTGACCTGATATAGTGCGGTGAACATGACCTGACAAAACATGCACAGGCATGGGATGCTTACGCAAGATATCAACTATAACAGCACCGTTCCCAAGTTTAATACAATCCATCATGGGAAAGCCGATATCCCCAAGCGGGTGATGTGTAAACAATGCAATAGGCTTATCTTGTGCGCGCTGTAATTGCTCAGAAAGCCATTGCAGCCTATCATCACATAACCGCCCCGAATGCAGCCCTTTAGGGTATGGCGGACCGTCCAGCGTATCTAAAGTCAGTCCCCGCCAATTGCCGATATCGAAAGCCGATTGAACAAAACCCGCACCATCCAATGCCGCCTTTGGAAACACCTGTAAAAAGACATCCCGCCGATCATGGTTACCCATCATAAAGCTCACTGGCAATCCGACGTCCGCCAGAATGGATTTAAGTATATTATACTCAGATACAGTCTCGCCATGGGCCAAATCACCCATTAAAACAATACCTTGCGCATCTGCATGGTCAATCATTGCATGCTTCAAAGCAGCTTTAAACCGTGCGGCAGGATCAAGCCCGATAATGGTACCATCCTTAATGTGTAAATCGGTAAAGACCAGAAGCTTTTCCACTGGGCTAGCTTTCTAGTTCAATCAACAAATCTTTGGCATCCACTTGCGATCCCGCAGGGGCATGGATGGTTTTCACAATACCATCATTTTCCGCCGCAATCCCGGTTTCCATTTTCATCGCTTCAATCGTACAAAGCAAGTCACCTTGTTTTACCTCTTGGCCCACAGCAACCACAACGGATGAGATCACACCGGGCATCGGTGCGCCCACATGTGCCATATTACCAGCTTCGGCTTGTGCTCGTTTTTGCGTCGATGCGGTTACTTTACGGTTGCGTACCCGCACTGTCCGTGGCTGGCCGTTCAATTCAAAGAACACCCGTGCCTCACCTGCTTCATCGGTCTCACCGACCGCTTGCATCAATATTTCCAGTGTTTTACCAGGATCTATTTCCGCACTAATCTCTTCACCGGATTTCATACCGTAAAAGAACGTCTTGGTCGGCAAGGTGCGCACGGGGCCATATAGGCGATGTCGCCCCATATAATCCAGATAAACCTTCGGATACATCAGGTAACCGTTCAGATCTTCATCATCAATCTGTAAACCTTCCAGTTCTTTTGAAACTTCAGCACGTGCGGTTTCCAAATCAAGGGGGGCTAGATGTTCACCTGGGCGTGATATATCAGGGGCTTTGCCTTTCAAAACCTTCGCTACAAACTTGGGGGGGAAACCACCGGGAGGTTGGCCCAAGTTTCCTTTCATCATATCGATCACACTGTCCGGGAAAGCCACATCCGTGTCCGCATCTTCTACCTGATCACGGGTCAAATCTTGTGTCACCATCATCAAAGCCATGTCACCCACAACCTTGGAGCTTGGTGTCACTTTGACAATATCGCCAAACATTTGGTTCACATCCGCATAAGTCTTGGCCACCAATGGCCACCGATCTTCCAGCCCCAAGCTGCGCGCTTGTGCTTTCAAGTTGGTATATTGCCCTCCGGGCATTTCATGCAGATAAACCTCAGATGCAGGTGCCGCCAAACCACTTTCAAATGCTGTATACTGCCCGCGCACTGCTTCCCAGTAATCAGATATTTCACGCACCGCATCAATATTCAACCCGGTATCCCGCTCTGTATTGCGCAAAGCTTCTACAACCGAACCCAAACAAGGTTGCGATGTGCCCCCTGAAAACGCATCCATCGCAACATCTACCGCGTCCACACCTGCATCAGACGCGGCTAATATAGTTGCGGCGGCTATGCCTGATGTATCATGGGTGTGAAAATGGATCGGTAAACCGACCTCTTCTTTCAAAGCTTTAACCAACACTGAAGCTGCCGCTGGTTTCAACAGGCCTGCCATATCTTTCAAGCCCAAAACATGCGCGCCGGCCGCTTTTAAATCTTGGCCCATCGCGACATAATATTTCAGGTCATATTTTGCGCGGTCAGGATCCAGAATATCGCCTGTATAACAAATAGTACCTTCACAGACCTTGCCGTTTTCGACCACGGCATCCATTGCAACACGCATGTTTTCAACCCAGTTCAAACTGTCAAACACACGAAAAACATCTACGCCAGTTGTCGCCGCTTGGCGTACAAATTCCTGCACCACATTATCCGGGTAATTGGTGTAACCAACCCCATTACTAGCACGCAATAACATTTGCGACATCAGGTTTGGCATTGCACGGCGTAAGTCACGCAGCCGTTGCCAAGGGCATTCTTGCAAGAAACGATAAGCCACATCAAACGTCGCACCGCCCCAACATTCCATACTGAAGAGTTGCGGTAAATTATGGGCATAAGCATCGGCGACTTTGATCATATCGTGGCTGCGCATCCGTGTCGCCAATAGCGATTGGTGTCCATCACGCATCGTTGTATCAGTGATCAGCAATTGCTTTTGTGCCGCCATCCAGTCAGCAACCGCCTGCGGGCCTTTTTCATCCAGCAGGTTGCGCGTACCATAGGCTGGCTCTTGCGCATGATTTGCGGGTGGGGTCGGCGCTTTGGCATGCAGGTCAGGTTTCGCACGACCTTCAACATCAGGGTGCCCGTTCACAGTAATATCCGCGATATAATTCAGGATTTTAGTCGCACGGTCACGCCGTGGTTTGAATTTGAACAGATCAGTTGCATTATCGATAAACGTCGTTGTGTAACTGTTATCCAGAAATGTCTTATGCTTTAGTAAGTTAATCACAAAAGCAATATTTGTACTGACCCCGCGAATACGGAATTCACGCAAAGCACGGTCCATCCGTGCGATTGCAAATTCCGGTGTCGGCCCGGAACAGGTGATTTTCACTAACAGGCTATCATAATAGCGCGTGATCACTGCGCCTGAATAGGCCGTCCCGCCATCAAGCCGCACCCCCATACCCGTAGCAGAACGATAAGCGGTGATCCGGCCATAATCAGGAATAAATTTATTTTGCGGGTCTTCTGTAGTGATCCGTGTTTGCAGGGCATGACCGTTCAACGTGATCTCGCTTTGCGCCGATTTACCTGTGGCCTCTGCCAGTGTTTTACCTTCCGCGATCAGAATTTGTGCGCGCACAATATCAATACCGGTAACCTCTTCGGTCACGGTATGTTCCACCTGAACCCTTGGGTTTACTTCAATGAAAAAGAATTCTTCTGTGTCCATATCCATCAAGAATTCGACAGTTCCCGCGCATTCATACCCTACATGCGCGCAGATCTTGCGACCCAGCGCACAAATCTCTGCCCGCTGTTCTTCGCTTAAATATGGCGCAGGCGCACGTTCCACAACTTTCTGGTTACGGCGCTGCACAGAACAATCACGTTCATAAAGATGATAAATTTCGCCGTGACTATCACCCAGAATTTGCACTTCAACGTGGCGGGCACGGCGCACAAGACGTTCCAGATAGCCTTCGCCATTGCCAAAGGCGGCTTGCGCTTCACGGCGCCCTTCCAGTACCAGTTCTTCTAGTTCACCTTCATGCATGATCGGGCGCATCCCGCGACCACCGCCACCCCAAGAGGCTTTCAGCATGAACGGGTAGCCTACTTTATCGGCCATACGGCGCACTTCATCCATATCGTCTGGCAATACTTCGGTTGCAGGCACCACAGGCACGCCTGCTTCCATTGCCACGCGCCGCGCCGAAGCCTTATCACCCAGCTTACGCATGGTTGCAGCTTTCGGGCCGATAAATTTGATCCCTGCCGCTTCACAAGCGTCGACAAATTCAGGATTTTCCGATAGCAACCCGTAGCCTGGATGGATCGCATCCGCGCCAGACATTTTTGCCACGCGAATAATCTCTTCAATGCTTAAATAAGCTGCGACCGGGCCCATACCGGCCCCAATACGATACGCTTCATCAGCTTTAAACCGATGTAAGCCCAGTTTGTCTTCTTCAGCGTAAATCGCAACCGTCCGTTTACCCATTTCATTGGCCGCCCGCATGATGCGGATGGCAATTTCACCCCGATTGGCAATTAGGATTTTGGAAAAGTCGGTCATGAAGGCCCTCCAGAGGCAAAGGAATCGCTGTCTTTACGCGTTTAATATATAGCATTGCTATAGAAGCGGTTAAAGAATGCGACGCCCAGAGGGTCAACACCGAAATATTACATAAGAGAAAGTTTATCGTTAACGGTGACTAAACGGCCTTCATTAAACCTTCTTTTTCAAGTTGGGAAAGCGTTGCATCCAATGCTTGGATCGCACGCTCAATCAGTAAATCAACTTCAGCATGAGTTAAAGTCAAAGGCGGGGAAATGATCATTGTATCGCCCACATGGCGCATGATTACATTTTTGGCAAAGCAATGTTCACGGCAAATCAATCCAACCGCACCCTTTTCACTGGCAAAAGCCGCACGATTGGCTTTGTCTGGTGTCAGTTCAATCGCGCCCATCATACCGATGATACGGGCTTCACCCACAAGTGGGTGGTTCGCTAAAGCTTTCCATTTTTTCTGCAAGTACGGGCCAATATCATCGCGCACATAACCCACAATATTTTCTTCATCCAAAATACGCAGGTTTTCCAAAGCTACAGCACAAGCCACAGGGTGGCCCGAATAAGTATATCCGTGATTGAATTCATCACCACCAATAACCGCTGCGACGTCATCACTGACCAAAGACCCACCGATCGGCATATAACCTGAACTTAAACCCTTGGCGATGGTCATAATATCAGCCTTGATACCGAAGGTCTCACAGCCAAACCAGTTCCCTGTACGACCAAAACCGCAAATCACTTCATCAACGATCAGCAAAATATTACGTTCTTTACATATCCGTTGGATTTCTGGCCAATAGGTTTCTGGCGGGATGATGACCGCACCTGCACCTTGCACAGGTTCTGCAATAAACGCGGCAACATTATCCTCACCCAGACGATCGATTTCCGCTTCTAACGCACGTGCGCGTTCCAAACCAAACTCGGCCAGGGACATGTCTCCGCCTTCGCCATACCAATAAGGCTGCGCAATATGTGTAACGTCAGGGATCGGCATGCCGCCTTGCGCATGCATTCCTTGCATCCCGCCCAAACTGGCACTGCCAATACTTGAACCGTGATAAGCATTGTGGCGGCTGATAATGGTTTTCTTCGTCGGCTTGTCTTTCAGCGCCCAGTAATGGCGCACAAGACGGATGTTAGTGTCATTGGCCTCAGAGCCTGAACCTGCAAAAAACACATTGTTCATATGTGCAGGGGCCAATTCAGCTAAACGTGCTGACAGCGCAATCACAGGCGGGTGGCTGGTTTGAAAAAACGTGTTGTAATATGGCAGTTGTTGCATCTGCGCACTGGCCACATCCGCCAGCTCTTTGCGACCATAACCGATGTTTACACACCAAAGCCCTGCCATGGCATCCAAAATTTCCACACCTTCACTATCCGTGATAAAAGCGCCTTTAGCCTGAGTAATAACGCGCACCCCTTTTTCGGCCAATTCATTATTAGCTGTAAAAGGGTGCATATGGTGTGCAGCATCCAGTGCTTGCAACTCTTTGGTGGGCAGATGGTTATCGATCTTATTCATGGCGCGCCTCGGTTCGAAGATTTATAAGTGTTTCGCCCATTTAATCGAAAATAGATATGAAGGTCAATAATTTGATCAAATTATTTAATCAAACAACCTTTGTACAATTCCAAAACCCTGCTCAACGTCCGCAAGAATGGCTTGACCAACTTGTTCGGGATCACCAGCGCGCAATGCTGCGATGGTTTCATCATGACAATCAGCCAGTTGCGCCGTTCCCCATTTGCCCGAAATAACCCGGTAAAGCGGGCCGTAGCGCAACCACAATGTAGACACCATTGCATAAAGAAGATCTGATTGGGCTACCGCATAAAGCGTAAAGTGAAACTGGTGATTATATTTCATATAATCCCCAACATTCCCATTTGATATTGCCAGATTAACCTTATCATCAACCGCGCGCATCTGATCTATAAGTGCAGGTGTGGCCTTTGCTGCAGCCAGAGACGCCAATTTTGGCTCAACTGCGCGGCGCACAAAGACCAGATCTGCAAAATCTTGCTGGCTTATTTCCGGCAAGCAAACCCGTCGGTTCCCCTGAAAGACCAAAGCGCCTTCTGCAGTCAAGCGCCGGATAGCTTCACGCACAGGCGTCATGCCAACGTCCAGCTCATCCACAAGCCCATATATTGTTACCGCTTGCCCAGGCGCCAATTCACCATAAAGTATCTTTTCACGAAGCCTGCGGTAAACTTGTTCATGTATTGGAATTTTCTGCGCTAAGACTGGTTTCATTCTTCTGGTTTAATCCCTACCGAAAAGTATTTAATTTGATTTTCTACACAGCCTAGTATCAACTCGTCCATAATAAAAGGCTTGCTTTTCGCATTATATTTGATCAAATTATTGCAAAACGAGTCAAAACTCAGGGAGAAACCAATGAAATTAACGTTAACAACGGCAGTAGCTGCACTGCTTGCCAGCACATTTATGGCAGCCTCAGAAGAAGTGCGTGTCTACAACTGGTCTGATTATATTGACGAAGCATTGTTGAAGAAATTCACTGCAGAAACTGGCATTGAACTGATCTATGATGTATTTGACAGCAATGAAGTCCTAGAAACAAAAATGCTGGCAGGTTCTTCTGGGTATGATGTTGTCGTACCATCTGGCACCTTCTTATCACGTCAAATCCAAGCCGGTGCCTTCCAAAAACTGGACATATCCAAACTCTCAAACATCCACAATGTCTGGGATGACATCAACGCCCGCACTGCCATTTACGATCCGGGCAATGAATATTCCATCAACTACATGTGGGGAACTACGGGTATTGGTTACAACGTTGGTAAAGTGAAAGAGGCTTTAGGTGATAACGCACCAGCAAACTCACTGTCATTAATCTTTGACCCTGCCAATATGGAGAAACTCAAAAACTGTGGTGTTTACTTCTTGGATGCACCAGCAGAGATTATCCCGGCCGCGTTGAAATATATCGGTGAAGATCCAGACAGCCATGACATTGATGTCATCAAAAAAGTCGAACCTATACTTACAGCTGTAGCCCCTTATGTGCAAAAATACCATTCCTCAGAATACATCAACGCATTAGCAAATGGCGATATCTGTGTGGCCTTTGGTTGGTCAGGTGATATACTGCAAGCCCGTGATCGTGCAGCAGAGGCCGACAATGGTGTTGAAGTGGAATATGCCATTCCTTCTGAAGGTGCTTTAATGTGGTTTGACCAAATGGCGATCCCGGTAGATGCCCCGAACCCTGATGCCGCGCATAAGTTTATTAACTTCATACTGGATGCACAAAACATGGCGGACGCATCTAACTACGTTTACTATGCCAACGGCAACAAAGCCTCACAAGCGATGCTAGAAGAAGATGTCATCGGTGACCCGGCAATTTACCCACCAGCCGAAACCGTGGATAATCTCTATGTAACCACAGCTTATGGCCCCAAAGAACAGCGTATCGTAACACGTATGTGGACCAAAGTTAAAACCGGCCAATAAATATATTTAACCTCGCGCGGCCAACTGCGTGAGGTTTTTCTTTTCAGGTGCACTGCCATGTCAAATGACCCCTTCCAGCCGTGGGAAGACCCACAGGCCACGCCACTTATCCGTTTTGAAAACGTCACAAAACGTTTCGGCGCATTCACTGCCGTCGATAATTTGACGCTAGACATTTATGAAAAAGAATTTTTCGCCCTACTGGGGGCTTCTGGATGTGGCAAAACCACATTAATGCGTATGCTGGCAGGGTTCGAGCAACCCACCGAAGGCCGCATCACATTGGCTGGTCAAGACATCGCCCCGATCCCAGCAAATAAACGCCCTGTGAACATGATGTTCCAATCATACGCATTATTTCCGCACCTGACAGTGGCTGATAACATCGCCTTTGGCTTGAAACGCTCTAGCATGCCTGCATCCGAAATCGCAGGTCGTGTCGATGAAATGCTTAAAATGGTACAACTCAGCCAGTTGGCCAAACGCAAACCTCACCAGATTTCAGGTGGACAACGCCAACGTGTAGCTTTGGCTCGCTCGCTAGCCAAAAACCCCAAAGTTCTACTTTTGGATGAACCGCTTGCCGCTTTGGACAAAAAACTGCGCCAAGAAACCCAGTTTGAACTGATGGATATTCAAGAAAAGCTTGGCACCACTTTTATGATTGTTACCCACGATCAAGAAGAAGCCATGACTGTGGCATCGCGTGTTGCGGTGATGAATGCAGGTGTTATCAAGCAAATAGCCACTCCGGATGCGATTTATGAACGACCTAATTCGGCCTATGTCGCCGATTTCATCGGTGATGTGAACCTGATTAGCGGTAAAGTTGAAAGTGGCACCTCCAAATCCTGCAAAGTTGCATGGAAGGGCGGCACGATCACAGCCCAGCCCCGTGAAAAGTTAGCCAAAGGTACCGAAATTCGCTTTGCTATTCGCCCTGAAAAAGTAACCATATCCACAAAAAAACCAAATACAATCAATACCATTCAAGGTAAAGTTCTGGACATCGCGTATCTTGGTAATATTTCAACCTACCATGTTCAAACTGCATCGGGTCAAATAATCAAAGCCCAGCAAACCAACGCCCGCCGCCTGTCTCAACGCAGCTTTACTTGGGAAGATCCCGTATGGCTGTCATGGACAGAAACCGCCGGCATCGTGTTAACGGAATAATCCTATGCGCCGCGCTTTTATCATATCCATCCCCTATCTTTGGTTGATCGCCCTGTTTCTGATCCCGTTTATGATCGTTTTTAAACTTTCCCTATCAGATACGGCCATTTCCATCCCGCCCTATACACCAACCCTGGATATCGGCGGCGGCTGGGTTGCCCTCAAAGATTTCCTGTCTCAGTTGGATATGGAGAACTTCACTTGGTTAAAAGACGATGATCTCTACTGGAAAGCCTATCTCTCCAGTGTGAAAATTGCGTTCTTTTCAACTGTCTTCACATTAATAATCGGCTTTCCGATCGCTTACGGCATGGCGCAAGCTCCGAAAGAGTGGCAAGCCACCTTAATGATGTTGATCATCTTGCCGTTCTGGACCAGTTTTCTGATCCGCGTCTATGCATGGATGGGCATTCTTTCTAACGAAGGGCTTTTGAACCAATTCTTGCTCTGGACAGGGTTGATTGGCGAGCCTTTGCAGCTTATCAACACCAATTTCGCAGTCTATATCGGCATCGTTTACACGTACTTGCCCTTCATGGTGCTGCCGGTCTACGCGACATTAGAAAAGCTGGACCCATCTTACCTTGAAGCCGCCGAGGATTTAGGTTGCTCACGCGCTCAAGCTTTCTGGTCAGTCACCGCCCCCTTATCAAAACCCGGTGTTATTGCGGGCTGTTTTCTTGTGTTCATCCCAGTTGTGGGCGAATTTGTGATCCCCTCGCTTCTGGGCGGCTCACGCACGTTGATGATCGGCAAGGTTTTATGGGATGAGTTTTTCTCTAACCGAGACTGGCCCGTAGCCTCTGCTGTAGCTGTCATCTTGTTACTGATCTTGATAATTCCGATTGTTTTGTTTCAAAAGCAACAGGAACGCGCACAGGAGGCTGAGAAATGAGGCGTTTTACCCTTTTCAACGCTACATCCTTGACCCTTGGTTTTGCCTTTCTTTACGTGCCAATTCTAATTCTGATCATTTACAGCTTCAATGCATCACGCTTAGTGACAGTATGGGCAGGGTTTTCCACAAAATGGTACGGCATCCTGTTGCAAAATGACGCTTTTCTTGATGCAGCGTTAGTCACACTGAAAGTCGGGATCATATCATCTTGTCTTGCCACTGTGCTTGGCACGGCCGCCGCCTTGGTTATGGTGCGCAGCGGCAAATTCTTTGGCCGCACATTGTTCAGCGGCATGATCTATGCCCCGCTGGTAATGCCTGAAGTGATCACCGGGCTTTCCCTGTTACTGCTGTTCATCTCATTTGGGGTCGAGCGCGGCGCCATGACCATCATTTTGGCACACGCCACATTTTCCATGTGTTATGTATCGGTAGTCGTATCCTCGCGTCTGGTATCCTTTGACCAAAGCCTGGAAGAAGCTGCAAAAGATTTGGGTTGCACCCCGTTTGATGCTTTCAAATCTGTCACCTTACCGATCATTGCCCCTGCCGTTATTTCAGGCTGGTTACTGGCCTTTACCTTATCGCTTGACGATCTGGTTATCGCCAGTTTCACCACGGGGCCTTCAGCCACCACATTGCCGATTAAAATCTACAGTGCCGTACGATTAGGTGTCAGTCCAGAGATTAATGCGCTTTCCACCTTACTGATCGGGGCCGTCACGATCGGGGTAATCACTGCATCTCTTGTCACGAAGCGGGCCGCTGTACATCGCAAACGACACGAAGAACTGGCAAGACAACAAGAAGGTTAAGGATAGGAATATTCCAGCCCCAACAACTCATCAAGCTGGCGCGCAAACCAACCTTTGGGAATGAAATGCCCACGTGAATGCACGTCAATACGCACGGTACCGCCGTCGCCACAAGCTTCCCAGTTCGTACGCACAAACACATCTTTGGGCTGAACCGACCAAGAACCTGATTTAACCCCCTCACCGCAGCTTTTAACATTGCGCCAAAGTTGCACAGGGTAAGTTGTATCGCCCCCTAACCCAAACGGGAAATCCATCACCGTGTCGGTCGTCCCATGCACATGGCGCACCTCTTGGGGAATGCTGGCGCAGGTTTCAGTTTGCCGTAAAGTTCCCGATACCGATAGTAACGCGGCAACAGGATGTTGCGTTTCACAAGCAAACCGCCACGCCATTGCCGAACCATATGAATAGCCCGAAACGAATATTTGATTGCGATCAATCGGATAACGCTTTGCAGCGTCTTCTATCACCGCATCTGCAAATGTGCTGTCATCACTGTTAGGAGACCAGAAATCCCATGTTTTTCCTAAACCGTTAGGAGCCAGTAGCAAAACCCCACGCTTACGCGTTGCCCCTGAGATACGGCTGTGTTTTACAATTAAGTTACCTTGCCGCATCCAGCCGTGAAAATGCAACATCACGGGCAAAGGTGTTACCCCATCCCAATCATCCGGGGCTTTGACATGATAAGAACGGCCATCCAGCTGGCATGGAATTTCAGCATCGCAAGGTGCAGCTTTGGCAAAGCCAGAGGAAAAAAACAGGAGTGTAAAAGAGAGAAAAAGACGCATTTAGTTAGTCCCATACTGGTTGGCACAAGCTACCTAAATCTTGCCCTATTTGGGAATCACAATCTTGTCAGAAAAATTACAGCTTAATCGGAGAGTGCCCGCCGATATAAATGCCACGTTGCATGCCCCAATACAGGCATCACAACCAGCAACCCCAATAACCCCAGAACCATTGCCCAAAACAACAATGTCGCAATGATAAATGCCCAGACCAACATGACAGGGAAACTTTGCATAACGGTTTTAAAGCTGATAATCATTGCTGTCACAAAATCCAATTCACGGTCCAGTAATAAAGGCAAGCTGATGGTTGTGATAGTATACACTAAAAAAGCAAAGGCTGACCCAAGCCCGGTTTCCAACGCCAGCAGGATCAAGCCCCGCCGTGTCGTGAACAGATCCAATAGGCTGGGCATATTATCCATTGCAGATAATCCCATCACTAAAGCAAAAATCGCATGGGCGGCAAACACCCAAAACATAAACAAGAACATAATCAGTGTGCCAATCCACGGTACCTGTCTGTTACGTTCCGCAAAAACCACCCCTAAAACATTTCCCCAGCGAGGTTTTTCATTCTGTTCCATCTGGCGCGACACTTCATAAAGCCCCACTGCCGCAAAAGGGGCGATCAAAGGAAAACCTACAACAAAGGGAATACCCCACCAAGTCTCGCCTGCTTTTGCGTAGATCAGGTACATAACCCATCCACCAATGACATAAACCGCGCTAAAAAAGATACCATATAGGGGGGCCGCCCAAAAATCGGCCCAACCGGCCCGCAGAACCGATCTAATATCTGCCAGCGCAACATCATGGATTTCTGGGATAGGAGAGGCCTCTGGTAAAGCTGATTGATCTGACAAATTTTTCTCCTATGTCATAATGGCGATATTGGATGCATGCCAGTTTTAAAAATTATCCCATAGAAATTTACGTTTGCGAAGGGAAACTTTCAAAATTAATCTATAAGTTAACATTAGCTGCTAAATTAGTTAAAATATTTTGTTATATTTCACCATGCGTCGCCATAATAATATAACCCATTGCTGGCATCATAGATTATCTTCGTTTAATAAATCCTTGTTCCAGCAAATTCTCGACAAGCATTTGACCATACCTTTTACTGCCATGAACCCCGTCCGCATCGATCAATTCTTCAGGAAACACTCTTCCATCCTGACAAAAGTCCTGACGGGCATCATAAACATTCACATTCAAGCTTTTAACCCTGTCGTTAATATATTTAGTTGCGACTTTCATCGCATGCCTATCATCAAGTGGCGGTGGTGTTATAATGGTAAGATCAGTGCGCATAGACATACGTTTTATCAATCGAAATTGCCCGACACGGCTTTGCTCAATATATGTTTCTAAAAACCCCTGAGACATAACCATCTGCCCGGGTTTCATTTTTGCGTCGTCATTATACAAAACATGATCATTCCACCACAAAGGCGGGATCAAGCGCCCCAAATGATATCCGATACTTGCAACGACAGGAATTGTCCCATCTGCTAGGCTATCCATTCCTAGTTTTTCAGCTGTCGCTGAAAACTGTTTCATAATATATTTTTTCTTAGAAAAAAACGCGCCGTGATGGTTCATACGTATCATGTTACGATGGTACGTATCCCCTGAATGTTGTACCAATTCAGTAGGGATACCCAACGCATCAAACCCATCTTTTAAAGCTTTTGTGTGGCTGTCGCCAATTATAATAAACTCAGGCTTCATTAAATGTTTCCAACGCCATTTCTTCACAAACAAGATTTTCTTCTGCCATATCCTTTTCGATATCCGCACGTTTTTTAGCTAAACTTAATGGCTTAGATGATTTATCTGCATCATGCGTTTCCAGCGACATATCCAACCCAGCAAAGAAATGGCCCATAACCAAATTCACCCCATCTTGTTCCACTGAGCGTAAGTTCGGCGCAAAAAATGTTGCTCTTGATGAGGGTGATGCAATTATTTCATAAGATGGGAAATAATCCACTGCATCATGCTCTGCGCGCAAATCTCCAGCCACTGCACGTAAGGTTGCTTTTGAATAACTGGTTGCCGATAGCACATGATCACCCGATGCTGTTGCCGTTAAAGGTACAGGAGAAACCGTTAGCAGAATCTTCAGATTCTTATTCATTTTCCACATTTCCTTGAACGATGCACACAAGGATTTATGAATTTCTGGGTAAGTATAATTCACAAATAAATGCGCATCTTCATCGAAATCCCCTGCAATCGTGCCTGGACATAATGGATAGGGCTGCCCGGTTGTTTTATTTTCCCACCCTTCAGTAAGCCCCATAGTAAACACGAATACATCTGCATCTGTAATTGAATTTCGAAAAGCTTTCGCGGTGGCGCGCAAACATGCGCGTGTTTCATTTACAGATGTAAAACCGTTGGGTTCAACAGTAGGCCGAAGACTGTCTTGGAACCGTCCATCCTTTTCCCATATCTCAATTTCATCACATTTATTAAGTTGCTTTGCTAATGTAATCCATTGCGCAAGTTGTTTTGCTGTGTAGATATTTCCAGTTCTAGACGAAAAAATATTATAGTTGAACTGCTTTGCCAATGCTTCTGACGTTTTACCTGGCGCAGGCTCTGTATTAAGCCAGTTATATTTTTGCGCCATTAAAGCACGACTAATATGTTGCGCAAAACAAGATCCGTATGTAGAGAAATGAGCTTCTTTGTTCAATATCCATTTAGATTTCCAGATATCGGAGTAATTAAACAAACTAACATCAGCAACGCCGCTACGCCAAAAAGCATGCGCCGGAAGTTTTGAATATGGATTATTAAGGCCCATTGAAATCAATTTCCTGATAAGACGGATTATACCCGTGAACACTTACCGAGTAATTCACCTTTCGCAACATTTTATTGCATCCGATCTACCAAGGTGGGTCGTTACACGTGTGAAAAATGGTGATCCCATCAGGACTCGAACCTGAAACCCCCTGCTTAGAAGGCAGGTGCTCTATCCAGTTGAGCTATGGGACCTGATATTATTAATGTGTCCAGACACCGCGCCTATACGTAGCAAAGTTCTCACCATAGCCACCTGCTCGCACATTGGTTTTCCGCTTATGCGACTGGGCCACCGTATAAGCAATACCTTTATTTGTGGCATAATCAATCGCGGCTTGCTGACTGTCGAAACTCAGCTTTACCTGTGCGTTCATATCTGCAGAGCTTGTCCATCCCATCAACGGGTCAACTTCGCGCGCCCTTTCAGGTGCAAACTCCAAAACCCAGAGTTTGGTTTTGGCCTGACCTGATTGCATTGCATTACGGGCTGGCTGATAAATACGGGCGAGCATGTGTGACCTCAAACAAATTGCTTTCTTGCTTATCGCCAAAATAGGCGAAAGGCGCAAGCCTCTGTCCGCTTTAACTGTCTATTTTTCGGGAAAATCTGGTTGCCAACCTAATATGTAAGAGCGAGGGGTGGGTGGGTTCACACATCGGGTCGACAACCAATCTTGCTGCTTGCTGATTAACCATAATATTAAAATCCTAGTAAATGCAACGAAAATGTTCGTATAAGTTGTGTAAAATTATAATAACACAACCATTTTTACCTTTTATTCACCTTAAAACGCCTTGAATTTTCCAGTGAACACTGCATGGTCGTAACAAAGGAACTTTACAAGAACATGCAACAAACTTCACCGCCTTTATTAAATACACCTGACCGCCATGCAAAAACCAAGCTGGAAGGTGGGCAAAAGTTTGTGATGCACACAGAGTTTTCTCCTGCAGGCGACCAACCCACTGCCATTGCTGATTTGGTAGAGGCACTTAACGAAGGGGAACGTAATCAGGTTCTGCTGGGGGCCACCGGGACCGGCAAAACCTTCACGATGGCCAAAGTGATTGAAGAAACCCAACGCCCTGCAATCATTCTCGCGCCAAACAAAACTTTGGCCGCCCAGCTTTACGCTGAATTTATGAATTTCTTCCCAGAAAATGCTGTGGAATATTTCGTCAGTTATTATGATTATTACCAGCCCGAAGCCTATGTTGCGCGCTCAGACACATATATCGAAAAAGAAAGCCAGATTAACGAACAAATCGACCGTATGCGCCATTCAGCCACGCGCGCGTTGCTGGAACGCGATGATGTAATCATCGTCGCATCAGTTTCTTGCATATATGGTATAGGTTCAGTTGAAACCTACACTGCCATGACCCAAGATCTGTTTGCGGGTCAAGAATATGACCAACGCAAAATTATGGCAGATCTGGTCACCCAACAATACCGCCGTAATGACCAAGGATTTCAACGTGGTTCTTTTCGTGTGCGCGGCGACACATTAGAAGTCTGGCCTGCCCACCTTGATGATCGCGGCTGGCGGCTTTCATTCTTTGGCGAAGAGCTGGAAAATATTACTGAATTTGACACTCTTACAGGGGCAAAAACAGACACGTTGGATAAGGTCCGTATTTACGCGAACTCCCACTATGTCACTCCGCGCCCAACCATGCAGCAAGCTATTAAAGGGATCAAAGCTGAACTGGCCCTGCGTCTGAAATACTATCGCGACGAAGGTAAGTTACTGGAAGCCCAACGCATTGAACAGCGCACCCAGTTTGATCTTGAAATGCTAGAAGCCACAGGCGTGTGCGGTGGCATCGAAAATTACTCGCGTTACCTGACAGGCCGCGCGCCCGGCGAGCCCCCTCCCACGTTGTTTGAATACATTCCCGACAATGCCATTGTGTTTGCCGATGAAAGCCACGTCTCTGTGCCGCAAATCGGCGGCATGTACAAAGGCGATTACCGGCGAAAAACCACATTGTCAGAGCACGGCTTTCGCTTGCCATCCTGCACAGATAACCGCCCGCTGAAATTCGAAGAATGGGATGCGATGCGCCCGCAATCCATCTTTGTGTCCGCCACCCCGCAAAAATGGGAGCTGGAACAGGCGGGCGGCGTATTTGCAGAACAAGTGATCCGACCTACGGGATTACTGGATCCACCTATAGAAATTCGTCCTGTAAACACACAAGTCGACGATCTATTGGATGAAATTCGCAAAGTTTCGGCAGAAGGTAACCGTATACTTGTGACCACATTGACCAAGCGCATGGCCGAGGATCTGACTGAATATCTTCATGAACAAGGTATCCGCGTGCGCTACATGCATTCCGACATTGATACGATCGAACGCATCGAGATTTTGCGCGATCTGCGCCTTGGTGCCTTTGATGTGTTGATCGGTATCAACCTTTTACGTGAAGGTCTCGACATACCTGAATGTTCACTTGTCGCCATATTAGATGCAGATAAAGAGGGCTTTTTGCGCTCAGAGACATCCCTTGTACAAACCATCGGCCGTACTGCGCGCAATGCAAAGGGCCGCGTGATCATGTATGCTGACCGCATCACAGGCAGCATGGAACGTGCCATCGATGAAACCAACCGCCGCCGTGAAAAGCAACAAGCCCATAACAAAGAAAATGGTATCACCCCCCAAACCATCAAAAAGAATGTTGAAGATGTACTGGAAGGCGTGTTCAAAGCCGATACAGATCAATCGCGCGTTACCGCCAAGATCAACAGAAAACCCATGACAGGCGCCAATCTGAAAACCCATTTGGATGCTCTGCGAAAAGATATGCTAAAAGCGGCTGAAAACCTAGAGTTCGAAGAAGCCGCCCGTTTGCGCGATGAGGTGAAACGCTTGGAAACGGTCGAACTTACTGTGGCTAACGATCCGCTGGCCCGTCAATACGTGGTCGAGGCTGCCGTTGAAGACGCTCAAAAAAGGGGTGGCCGCAGCACCGGCGGTAAAGGTGGCACACGGGCTTGGCGTGGCAAAAGTACGCGGAAATTTTAAACCAAAATCCTATTTTTTCCAATTGGCCATAAATACCTTCACCCAAGGCACCCCGCGCTTTCTCAAACTACCTTGATCTCAATCAAAGCTGATTGTACGCTTTTGAATATAAGCGTCCATAGAATGGGCTGTAATGCCTAACTGCAACGCTCAACAAAAGATACTGAAAGACTGTCGGCAAGAAGGTGAATGCCAGAAATACGGCACTGATATTTTACCCGCTCGGTTCAATATCCTATCCCGCACCTCCTTGTGCCGCAACTGCGCTAGAAAGGTTTAGCCCATGTCCTTTGAATCCCTGAAAGCTTCAATATATCTGCTACTCGAAGAAATGACCGAACAACCCGAAGATCTGCATCAGTTGCAAGAACAGTTGCGCGAAAAAATAGCCGAATTTCGCGCCCTTGGCTTACCTGTACCGGAAGATTTCATTCAGGCCGAACGGGATTTGCGCAGTGAGCTTATTCCGCCCGAAAAGTAGCCGAAACCTCATACATCACAGGTTCAAACCCTTTGCATAACTCATTGATAGCGCGATTGCGTTTGCGCATCTCATCGGTGCGCAACATTGCCTGAAAATCCTTACGGTCTTGCCATTGGGAATAATTTGCAATTCGGGTCTGCGCATCGTTGACATGCAATCCCGCCGCAATAAACCCTGATTGTTTGCTGATTACATCACGATACGCATCCTGCAATGCATCCAGTAAATCCTGACAAGTGCCCGGTGTCACCTCAAATGTGGTTAAAACAGTTTGTGATGTTGTCTCAGTCGTTATCTGTAACATAAGCGCCTCCTATAAAGGCAGCTTAACACCCTTGGGCTGATCTCCAAAACACATTAACGCAATACATGCACCGCACAAGTCGCATGACGCACCACGCGCGCAGCTGTAGACCCTAAGAAATAATCCTGATAGCCGGGCCGGTGTGAAGCCACAATGATACAATCAATCTCATTTTCCTCTGCATAATCTAATATACTGTTTGCGGAATGTCCGACAATCACATCTATTTTCGTGTTCTTTTGCCCATCCGCATCTTCTTGTAGTTTAACCTTGGCTTCAACCACGTTTTTGGTCATTTGATCATCAGGCAATTGCTGTGATATATAAGGCGGGATAAAATCCACAACAGACAGTAAAGTGACTTTACTGTCTTCTGCCCGAATTCTCTTTGCTAATATGATAGCCTCTTTGGTGTCGCGCTCATGTTCTGGTGCAATCGGAATAAGAATTGATTTATACATGATAAGCCTCCTTTTAATACAAAATTAACTTCTCTTCACCCTTTGTTATAAGAGTAAAAAACACTATACTTTGATCTAAATCATATTCGGTGAAGGCGATAAAGTGCTTAGCTATTAAGTCGGTTTATCACAGCGTACCGTTACATTGGCGGTTCCCTTAACAGCTTTTGACCATGTCAAAGAAAACGCAACCCCACCAGTGCTTTGCCCGGCTTGCGCATAAGGTTGGTCAAATACGGTATTGTTAGAAGCATCCCGGATCGCCCCGACAGGGACGACTGCCGTTACATTGCGTACCTGGCCACCAAAGGGTAGAAACTCTGACACATTTTTTGACCATGATATATTCGGCCCATTACGTGATACAGATACAGTTACTGGGTTTTGCATCCGGTCAACGACCCCATTATACATATTCCCCGTGACCGTCACATTGCGCGCTTTAGAATGATCCAGATTTGCATGTGTTGTATCTACAATCTCAACACGATCAAGATCAGGCCCGTTAATCGCTTTGAACACATTGTCAGTGATCGTAAATCCGTTCAAAAACTGACCTACACCAAAAGGTTTCACGTGTATCCACCGAAACCAGACAGGTACATCATTAGCCGTAAAAATATTACCTGTAATCGTCAATCCGCCATATGAAAACCCGCCTGTAAAATCAGGCGTTGCATCATGTTCATTTGTCCACTCGATATATGAATTATCAACATAATTCCCAACAAACGTGGTCTTACAGTTTATCGTTGTGAAAATAATACCCGCAGTGCGTTCGCCAGTTCCCGATATATCCCCTTGAAAGAAATGATTACCGGAAATAACAGAACCCGTCCCGCCCATAACAGCAAAATGTTTATAACGAACCGCACGGTTATTGCGCAGCTTCACATCATTTTCGTTCGTGTTAAACCCAATCGAGACACGATCTTCAACATCCAGGCTTTGCTCGGCTGATAAAAACTGGCACCGATCAATCAACATACCCGAACACCCCCGCCCAATCGATGTTATGCCTCGGTTTTTATTATTGGTGAAAAAACAATCTTTGAAATGGAAAATTAAACCATCTGGCGATATCATTACTGCGCTGGCAATACTGCCACCATTGAAATCCAGACTGTCGAATGTAAACCGTGAAACACTGGTAAAACCGCTCATATCCAATAAATACTTATGGCGCGTGAACGTATAACTTTGACTGGCGGCAGCGCCCCATAACGGGCTGCTTAAGGTCAACGACTGGTTTGTTAGGTTTATCGCTTTGACATAAACTTCAGCACCAACGCCAAACCCTTCTACCAAAGATCCTTTTGCTATGGAGGCTATATTTGTCACACCCGTTAAGATCGTGGCATTTCCCGGGGCATAATTTGCCCCTGATGTTACTGTATCACTGTTCCATGCTGGCCCGGCCAATGCCTTGAACTGACCATTACGCATAACCCGCCTGGTGCCAAAGGTATCCTTATTACCTACCGCCGCATGAAGGTCGACAGGACCATCCAGTTCAATCGTATAACCACATAAATCTAAAGATTCATGATCAGTAAAATTAAATAGTGCTTGAAAAGCTTTTTTGAACGCTAATGTCTCATTCCCAAACGCATCTAAATACGCGGCATAATTATAATTCTGCGTCAGTTGTAAAATCGCATTATCTGGCATCACTAAACCACCCTGAAACCGGATACGCGATACAAAGGTCACCGTTTGCCCAATGAAATAACTCCCATCAGACACTAAAATATCTCGTCCCTGCGCAGCTGCATCCGCCGCCTCAAAAGCGGCTGTATTATCTGTAACCCCATCCCCTACAGCGCCAAAATCTTTCACATCTACAACGTCCAAAACTTCACCGAAAAAAATCGAACTGACATCCTCAATCACAATATCCTCGATCCGGACGACGCCACCATTACTCCCCGTCAGATCAATCCCAAAATGTCCAATTGCGGCATCACGCCCCCAAACCATATCAACACCTGTACGGGTACCGGTTCCCACAATCGCACTGACCTCAACAACCTTGCCATAACTTGTCAGCGCTACAGTCTCGCCAACCTCAACCACGCCGCCAATATGATTGCCAGCGGCATTCCCAGCCCAACCTGCAATCCGTACTGATGGCAGTGCTCCTGCGATCGCTTTGAACCGCGCAGTAATGCGCAAATAACACCCTGATAAAAGGGGCGTATCAATAAAAGCACGTAATTTTTGAACATTTTGAGTTTTCGTCAATTCTAAGCTGGTACCAAAATCAGCATCTGCTGCGATTAATGTGGCATTGCTGGCCCCATCATATGCAGGATCACCTGGCACCCCATTTGCGCTGGACCATAAATCCAAACCGTGACCAAAGGCAGGCGGCATTAAAACAATGCCATCCGTAATTGCTTTATTCATAATCAATCCTTTTCGAACACACCCTTGCGGGTAGAAACCTTGGAAATAATTACCAACGATGCATTAACGAGATCTTCATCATGCGTACGCAAAGAGACCCAACTGTGCACCGGTGGTATGTAAACACCTAAAGCCCTTGGCCCAATTTACCCTATTGACGCCAGCACCCTTTCGCAGGAAACTCCACCCAAGGGGACACGCGAACACCCCGTGAGGCGACAGCTCAAGTTTCGCATCCATGAACCTCTACCAAAAGGAAGGATGCGCCATGCCTGCACCTACACAAATCACACCACAACAACTTGCTCGCCTAATCGGCACGCCTGATTGCCCGATCCTGATTGATGTCTGCATTGATGAAGATTTCAATAAAGATCCTCGCATCATCCCTGGCGCTCGTCGCTTTGTTTTTGGCATGATCGAGGATTTAGTGCCGGAACTCAAAGGCGAAAAAGCAATTATAATCTGCGACAAAGGTCTGAAAATCAGCCAAGGTGCCGCCGCCCTTTTACGCCATCACGGCATTGCTTGTGAAACTGTACAAGGTGGCATCGTCGCATGGCGCGAAGCGGGTTTACCGCTTATCCCTGCGGCTAAAATTCCGACACAGCCAGAAGGTTCTACGCTTTGGGTCACCCGCCACCGCCCTAAAATAGACCGCATCGCATGCCCATGGCTGATCCGCCGTTTCATAGACCCACGCGCAAAATTCCTTTTCGTGGCGCCTTCCCAAGTCTTAAACGTTGCGGAAAAGTTCAATGCGACCCCATTTGATATCGAAGACTGCTTTTGGACACATAGAGAAGATAAATGCACCTTCGATACGATGATTGAAGAATTCGCATTAAGGATCGAACCTTTGCAAAGGCTTGCCATCATCGTGCGTGGGGCCGACACTAACAGGCTTGATTTAGCCCCCGAAGCCGCAGGCCTTATGGCTGTATCTCTGGGCCTGTCGCGCATGTACCGCGACGACTTGAACCAACTCGAAGCAGGCATAGCTATTTATGATGCTTTCTATCGCTGGGCCCGAGACGCATCTGATGAAACCCACAGTTGGCCTGCATCCGGCCCCAAAGGCGCGTAATATGCCAAATCAAAATCCCACTCTGATCCAGGCTTTTCGTGTTTGGGTTAAAATAGGTATCCTTTCCTTTGGCGGCCCCGCAGCCCAAATAGCTATGATGCACCGTGAGGTTGTCGATGATAAAAAGTGGCTGACTGAGGAACAGTTTATGAATGCGCTCAGCTTTTGCATGCTTCTGCCCGGTCCCGAAGCCATGCAGTTGGCCATCTATACAGGTTGGCGTACCGGCGGCACAATTGGCGGCCTGATCGCAGGGCTTTTATTTGTCATCCCAGGTGCCATTGTCATTCTGGCATTGGCAACGCTATACGCATCTCTAGGTAATATCCCAATTGTTGAGGCCGTTTTCTTAGGCATCAAAGCCACTGTCGTCATTATCGTGATCGAGGCATTGCTACGTGTTGCAAAAAAAGCTCTCAAACGTACCGGCCATTGGATCATTGCGGTTCTTGCCTTCATCGGTATTTTCTTTTTGAATATTCCCTATCCGTTGATTGTTTTTATTGCAGCCCTTTACGGCCTTTTCATAAATGACGTGCCAAGCTCGTCGGAAGAGCCCATTAAACACCACCAACCTATAACCAAAACCTTTAAAACCATTGCCCTGTGGCTGGTAATTTGGTGGGCACCCATCTTGTTGCTCAACCAAATCACCCACCACGAGATTTTAAAGGAAGTTGCCGCATTTTTCTCAAAACTTGCCGTCGTCACTTTTGGCGGTGCTTATGCCGTCTTAGCCTATATGGCCCAAGATGTGGTTATCATGAAAGGTTGGCTTTCCGCGGATCAGATGATGGACGGTTTAGGGCTTGCAGAAACCACGCCGGGCCCGCTCATTCTGGTTACAGAATTTGTGGGTTTCCTTGCAGGTTTTGCCAAAGGTGGTTGGCTTTTAGGTTTTGCCGCCGCGACAGTAACCTTATGGGTCACCTTCACACCCTGTTTTCTATGGATATTCGCAGGTGCGCCCTACATAGATTGGATCGGCACCCAACCGCGTTTGCGCGGCGCATTAACCGCCATTACTGCTGCAGTTGTCGGTGTGATCTTAAACCTATCCATTTGGTTTGCCTTGCATGTCTTTTTTGACACTGTCACAAAAACCAACCTTGGCCCGCTCACCTTGTGGCAACCCGCTTTAACATCCATAAACCCAACAGTAACCGCACTTGCCGCCCTGTCAGGTTATTTACTTTTGAAACGCCACTGGAATGTCGTTTGGGTTTTACTTTTATCAGGTATCTTGGCTCTTTTAACGGCTCACTTTTAACCCAAAGCTACTTGCAATATCAAACATGAAAGCTACAGTTGCCGTTATGCTATCTATACCCTCCACCATTCGTCCAACCGATGATGAAGCCCGCCAAATTACTCGTGATCTGATTGTAAGCGCCCAATTTGGATCACTTGCGGTATTACACCCTGACACGGGCCTGCCCCATGTCACGCGCATTGCCATTGGCACAAGCCCATCAGGCACGCCACTTACCTTGATCTCAGATTTATCTTTCCACACCAAAGCACTGCGCCAAAATCCAAATTGTTCGCTTTTACTAGGCGAGCCTTTAGCCAAAGGCGACCCATTGGTTCACCCCCGTATCTCAATCCAATGCAAAACTGATTTCCTGACCCGAAAAGACCCAAAGCACAGCGAAATACGTGACCATTACCTTGCGCATAGACCCAAAGCGAAACTCTATATAGATTTTACCGATTTCAATTTTGTGTTATTCACAATCCAGTCCGCTAGCTTGAACGGCGGCTTTGGCAAAGCTTACGAATTGACAGCACAAGATTGTAAGCCCTGAAGTATATTATATACTTCATAATAGCTTTGATCTTAGTGCCTATATTCAGCTTTACCCAAAAATTTTATAATCAACGCATATCTGCGTCTCTTAATCGACTGCCGTGCAATTTTTTACCAACGTGTTTGAAAATGACAGATGATGAGATCGGTAGACATTTCATGAATTTTTAGTACAGACTTGTAAAAGCATTAAAAGAGTTAGAGCACCCCATGGGCCTTTCAATTGATCAGTTATTGTCAAAAGCAAAATCTTGCGCCCGCAAGGGTGATCTGCAAGCCGCAGCACAAATATACAGCTCTGTCCTGCAGCGTTTTCCAAAGAACAAACGCGCCCAAAAAGGTTTGCAAACTTTGCAAGCTCAGCCCTTAACGCAAAAAGCCGCTCATCAGCCGCCACAAACTCAGATCAATGCCTTGCTTGCTCTGCTCCAGCAGGGTCAGTTGCAACAACTTGTGCAACATGCCACGCCAATGTCTCGCCAATATCCCAACGTCATCGCTTTACATGATTTCCTCGGCATGGCCCATATCGGATTAAAAAACTATACTGAAAGTGCTAAAAGTTTTCAAAAAGTTCTGCAACTTCAACCCAATTTCCCCGAAGCACATAATAATCTAGGGGCGGCATTAAGGGGCAAAGGTCACTTAGATCAGGCCATTCAAAGTTACCAAAAAGCGCTAAATCTTAAACCGAATTACCCAGAGGCTCACAATAACTTAGGCATCGCATATCAAGAACAAGGGACATTTGACGCGGCTATAAGCAGCTTTAAAACCGCCTTAGAACACGCGCCGAACTATGCCGATGCGCTTTTCAATCTGGGCAGTGCGTTAAAGGAAACAGGTGCTTTAACATGCGCCATCGCATGTTTTGAAAAAGGTTTAAAAATCAACCCCAACAATGCAGAAGCTTTGAACCATTTGGGCAATGCATTACAAGATTTTGGGCAAGCAGATCTTGCCGTCGAAAATTATCACAAGGCATTAAAAGTTGATCCCAAGTTCACAAGGGCGCATTTGAATTTGGGAAATATGTTCAAAGCTCAAGGACATAGGGATGATGCAGTTGCAAGCTTTAAAGCCGCCTTAAAAACCAATCCCGGTTACGCTGAAGCTTACAGAAACTATACATCTGTGGTGACGTTCGAAGCAGAAGATCGCTATACACAAAAAATAGATGGATTACTGGGATCTGACAGGCTTTCAGAAAGCGACCGGATGCATTTAAATTTCGCTCTGGCCAAAGTAAAACTCGACCTTGGCCAAACTTCGCAAGGCATCCAGCTTTTGCAAACCGCCAATGCCCTTCGAAAAAAAGAACTGAACTACGACATTTCAACCGATGAAGAGTTCTTTTCCCGCGTCAAAGAACTCTTCACAACAGAACCACTTACCGCAGCCGCTATTGTAAGCGCTGATCGCCCTGAACACACACCCATTTTTATATTGGGCATGTCCCGCTCTGGCACCACATTGGTCGAGCAAATAATCTCCAGCCATTCAGATGTATATGGCGCAGGTGAATTGCGATTTATCCGCCAGATCATGGATCAGATTGATCTTAATGCAAAGGTTTTGCCAGCTAAGATTATAGAAGACATCCGCGCCGAGTATTTTGGTAAACTTGCGGGCCTGAACACTCACGCCCCTTTCATAACCGATAAAATGCCGGAAAACTTCAAGTGGATTGGCTTTCTAACGCAAGCTTTCCCTGAAGCTAAAATTATCCATACAAGTCGAAATCCAGCTGCCGTCTGTTGGTCAAATTTTAAGATTTTTTTTCCAGCTGGCGGTATGCGACACACTTTTAGTATGGCAGATATTGCAAAGTATTATCTTCTTTATCATAATCTTATGCAATTTTGGAATATGAAATTTCCTAACAGAATTTATAATCTGAATTACGAAAACCTTACTGAAAACCAACTCGAAGAAAGTAAAAACCTTCTCAAATATCTTGAACTCGACTGGCAAGATACTGTCATGAATTTTCACAAAAACACTCGTAGTGTCACAACGGCATCCAACCAACAAGTACGCGCTAAAATGTACACAGGCAGCTCTCAGGAATGGGAAAAATACAAAGATCACCTTGCCCCGATGCTTAGCATCTTGGCAGGTTTACCCAAAGGTTAATGACAAAGACACCTTACTCTATTTAAGCCAGCAGCGGTTGTCATGCCAATTACTCTTTCAACAATTCTCCGGCCAGCCCGCTTTCAATCAAAGTCACCGTTTCAGACACACCATAAAGCGCGATAAAGCCACCAAAGCGCGGCCCTTGTGATGCTCCTAACAGAACCTCGTAAATCCCTTGAAACCAGTCGCGCAGATTATCGAACTCGTGGTTCTTGCCAACGGCAAAAACCAAAGCTTGCAAATCATCAGGTGAAGACAGTGCGTAATCAGATAAATCCGCATCCTTGCTCATTTTCGTATTCTTTTTCTCAATCATTGCTTTGGCCACACCAAGATCGGCCAAACCTGTCGCCAAATCAACCAAGGCCGCACGTTCTTGATCATTGGGCGCACGGTAGGTTTTCGTTGGCTTCACAAAATCATGGTAATAGCGCACGGCAAAACCAGCAGCGGCATCTAACGCGGGATTTTTCTCAGGTGACGCATCAGGCGCATATTTATGAATGCAGCCCCACATCGCTTCTTTCGTTTCTGCACTCGAAACCGAGGCCACATTCAGCAACATAGCAAACGGTACGACCATATCAGACACAGGCACTTCGCCCCCATGAATATGATACACAGGATTATTCAATCGTTGCGTCATATCTTGGGTTTCATAAGCGCGTAATTGCTGGTGATACTCATCCACCGCTTTGGGGATCACGTCAAAGTGCAACCGTTTTGCGGTACGTGGTTTTTGGTACATGAAGTAAGATAGGCTTTCAGCAGATGCATAAGTCAGCCACTCATCAATTGAAATTCCGTTACCTTTGGATTTCGATATTTTCTCACCATTTTCATCCAAAAACATCTCATAGACATAATGCCCGGGTGCATTCACTCCTAGGATCCGGCAAATTTTATCGTAGATATGCGTATTGGTAGAATGGTCTTTGCCATACATCTCAAAATCCACACCCAAAGCCGCCCAGCGCGCACCAAAGTCAGGTTTCCATTGCAATTTCACCTTGCCACCAGTCACAGTTGTAGTGATTTCAGTACCATTTTCATCATCATATGTAATTGTTCCGTCGGCTGCATTCACCTCTTTCATAGGCACATAAAGCACCCGCCCGGTTGTTGGTGAAATCGGCAAGAACAGGCTATAGGTCTGTTGTCGTTCTTCGCGCAAAGATGCCAGCATCACTTCCATAATCTCATCGTATCTTTCAACACAAAGCAATAATATCTTATCAAATGCACCAGAGCGGTAATATTCGGTCGAACTGTAAAAATCATACTCAAATCCAAACGTATCCAGAAACCTCAGCAACATCGCATTATTATGCGCGCCAAAGCTGTCATATTTTTCAAACGGATCGGGGACATCTGTTAAGGGGCGTTGCAAATAGGCATCCAACGCGCGCGGGTTAGGCACATTGCTTGGCACTTTGCGCATCCCGTCCAGATCATCCGAAAAACAAATCAGTTTCGTTGGAATGTCAGAAATCATTTCAAAGGCACGCCGTATCATTGTGGTGCGTGCCACCTCCCCGAAGGTACCAATATGCGGCAGCCCTGATGGGCCGTAGCCTGTTTCAAACAGTACATAGCCTTTTTCAGGGGTTCCGTTCTTGAACCGCTTCAATAACTTACGGGCCTCTTCAAAAGGCCAAGCTTTAGATTTCATCGCAAGTTCGCGCAATTCAGACATCATATGTTCCATCGGGTTAATTCTGCACCTTCCCTATTGCCCCAAACCCCTAGGGTCAATATTATGGGGCTGCAAATACCATAAAAGAGTAATCCAATGACCCAAATATCCGCCGCATGGAGCCCCCAAGACGCTTTAGTTGCCATGATGGTCGCCACATCCGTATCTGATGAAGCCATGAAAACTCTGGAACTTTTGACGATTGAACGTATTGTTAACAACTTACCGGTTTTCGCCAGCTACGATATTGATCGTATAAAAACCACCTCACAAACCGTCTATGATCTGTTTGAAGAAGAAGATGGGCTTGATGCCCTGTTTGGCCTTGTGCGCAACGCCTTGCCTGAAAAACTGTTTGAAACCGCCTATGCCTTGTGCTGCGACATTGCCGCATCAGACGGGCGCTTGCGAGAAGAAGAACTGCGTTTCTTACAAGAAACCCGGTACGAGCTAAACATTGACCGTTTACGCACAGCCGCTATCGAGCGCGGTGCCCGTGCGCGACACATGACGCTTTAATCAAAAATAATTCCTCCAAAACAAACCCAACTGACAGGCTGTTGTCAGTTGGCCTAGTTTAGTGTTCTGTTATCAACAATAACAAAGGCACTAAAATGACCAACCACATCATAGAAACCGTCACATTCAAACTTGCATCAGGTATCAGCAAAGAGGCGTTTTTGAAGACGATACCGCTTTCAACCACATTCGTGCAGTCACGCCCGGGCTTTATTTCCCGCCATCTGTCCTGCAGCGATGATGGCAATTGGATTGAACATATCGAATGGGCAAGCCTAGGAGATGCCAAATCCGCATCAGATGCATTTATGCAAGATCAAAGCTTAATGCCCTTCATGCAATGCATCGACGGGCCGAGTGCGGTTATGCGTCACAGCCAGTTAGAGGTATCCATCAGCTAAATGCGCAGAACCGACCGCCTTTTTGAAATAATGCAACTCTTCAGAGGCGGTCGACTATTGCTTGGGCGCGATATAGCGGCAAGGTTAGAAGTTTCCTTGCGCACCATATATCGCGACATCGAAACCTTGATCGCATCAGGTGTTCCGATTGAAGGCGAACGCGGTGTTGGTTACATCTTGCGTGAACCGATATTCCTGCCGCCCCTTACCCTGAACACGTCAGAACTCGAAGCCCTACATTTGGGCATGGAAGTGGTGCGCCAGACCGCCGACGCTGAATTATCCAACGCTGCGGAACGCTTGTTAAATAAGATCGACGCGGTATTGCCCAGTGATCGGAAAGGCCAAACACATCTGAAGTATCTCTCAATCTATGCTGCCCATACGCCACCTACATTAGATCAACTGGCCAATATCAGAACAGCCATCACAACATGTCAGATACTGCAAATAACTTACGAAAGCCTTGCTGGCGTGATAACCAATCGGCGCATATGGCCTTTGCAAACCGAATACTGGGGTCAAGCCTGGACCTGCACGGCTTGGTGTGAAACCCGTGATAATTTTCGGGTTTTTCGCATCGACCGCATTAACCTGTGTAATAAAACTGGTGATTACTTCCTTATCGAGAAAGGTAAGACTTATGCTGATTATCTGGCGCAACTCAACTTTAAAGATAAAATCAGATAAAGGTTCGGAATAATAAATAAGCTGGTATTCTCGTTGCACCTTCTTGCTTTTGGCGCACAGATGTGACCTTTTGAAGGTCACAAACAAAGGCTAATCGTATGATTGCAAACTTAATGATGTACCGTCGACCTGAACTTGTAGATGTTCATAATCGGTATTGGGCGCTGATCCGCCAAAACCTTGCACAAGCAGGCATTTCCAGCCCGGTAAATCTGTCACAAGACAGCGAAGAGTTTGCTGTTTGGAATAACCCTAACCTTGTTCTTAGCCAAACCTGTGGCATGCCTTATCGCAAATGGTTACATCCTAATGTCACACTGGTTGGAACCCCTGATTTCGGCGTTACACAATGCCCGAAAGGTTATTACCGCAGCGCATTTATCGTTCGTAAAGATGACCCGCGAAACACATTGGCTGATTATAAAGACGCGCATTTCACTTATAATCAAGAGTTTTCCCAATCAGGTTACGCCGCCGCTTTTACTCATCTCAAATCACTGGGGTTTTGGTTCAAGAACCGGACACAATCGCACCAACATCTGGCTTCAGCGCGCGCCGTGGCAGAGAACCGTGCCGATATTGCAGCGCTTGATGCCGTGACCTGGCGTTTGATCACAAAATACGAAAGCTTTGCACTTAGCTTACGGGTTTTAATTTGGACAAAACCCACCCCTGGCTTGCCGTATATTGCCGGCCCGAATGCTGACCAAAAGTGCAGTTTTAATGCAATAAAAACTGCACTTTCCCAATTAACCACCCGTGATAGAGATTTGCTTGGCATTAAAGGGCTAATCTATATCCCGTCAGAAGATTACCTGTCTGTTGCTGATCCAGAGTAAAGCAACATTAGTAAAATGTTATGTGCCGTATTTACGCACCCAATATTGCAATAATTGATGCTGCATTACTCTGGATTTACGTGCCCATGTCCGACCACCCGCAGGCCGCTCTCGGTTTTTCTTGGTGATTTTTGCCCGTTTGTTCATATCTGCGGTAAAAATCGCGAAAGTCAGTTTACGCCCGTTGGGGCAAGTTACATATCCCGCCAATGCACTGGCGAAATTTAATGTACCGGTTTTCACCACCACTTTAGCCCCGCTGATCGGTGCTTTCTTCCATTCAGCATTTCGCAAGGTAATCTCTTTCATAATCGGGCGCAGCGGCCCATCCCATTTCGCATTGACCAACA
>JQIA01000052.1_pt1 | contig 47459 bp, 41 predicted proteins | sample 811431 | NCBI WGS metagenome assembly JQIA01 (sample SAMN02998118, study PRJNA258478) | marine sediment metagenome | biome: marine; feature: seafloor; material: sediment; isolation source: oil-polluted sediment collected from 3 locations (0.5 km, 0.7 km and 0.9 km)... | place: USA: Gulf of Mexico ...
ATTGGTTAATCAGGCTTGAAGTAGTACCTTCTGTACTTCAAAAGTCTGATTGAACAATAAAGCGAAGTAGATAAGGCTTTTTACAACGCCATCAATCTTCTTTTTCTTCGGTGGAGTTTTCATCGATTTTTTCTGATTCGGTATCTTTGAGGGATTTTTTGAAGTTTTTTATTCCCTTTCCTATTCCGGAACCGATCTCAGGAAGACGGCCTGCACCAAAGATAATCAGGATGATGACAAGTATTATCGTTAGTTCCATTGGGCCAAGTCCAAACATATTTTACTCCTCCGGTAAACTATTTTTACAGCCATTATTTTGTATAAAAAGGACTGTATAAAAAGGCTTTGCAGTTATTATTTAAAAAATCAACAAAGATTTTTTGCATTTTAATGCAATGATGCTTATCTTGCTTCAGCTGAGGATAGTATCACTGTGAATATACGGTGTCAATCAAATACAAAAACCAAATCATAAGGTAAACATATGAGCGATTTTAAAGCATGCGGGCTTCCGGCATTGATAGGAAGTGTACCAATGGATGATCATACTGCGGCAACAAAACTTGTAATGGAATATGCAACGGAAATTCCTCTATGGGTTCAGCTGCCGGTTTTTAAGGAAGAAGGTATGGTTGCCCAGTTTTTGCCTGGAATGCCTGGGATTGTCACCGAAGACGACAGGACATTTATCGATAGTACCGTAGATGGGTTTGATGCCGAAGTGCTTCAGTTTTATGAAGATTATCTGATGATAACCGAAGGTGGTGCTGAATTAACTGGTTCCAGATTTGCGATCAGTGAAACATCTGCTAAGGGATTTTTTGAGTTCATCAAGCAGGTTGAGGCTTCCTCTGAAAAACCAGTAGCTGTTAAAGGTCAGATCACAGGGCCGATTACATTTGCAACAGGAACAACAGATAGAGAAGGTCGGGCAATTTTTTATGACGATCAGCTTAAAGATATTGCTGTTAAACAGCTTGCAATGAAAGCAGGCTGGCAGACAAAAGAGTTGAGCAAACTCGGACTGCCGGTTATTATGTTTTTTGATGAACCTGCACTCGCAGGGTTTGGATCTTCGGCATTTCTTACAATCACAAAAGAAGCGGTTAAGGAAGCTATTGATGAGCTTACACAGGCGGTTCATGCAGAAAATGGACTTGCAGGTGTTCATGTTTGCGCAAACACAGAGTGGGATTTGCTTCTTGACTCAAATCTTGATGTAATAAGTTTTGATGCGTATGAATTTTTTGATAAATTTGTTCTGTATACTGAAGAAATAAAAACCTTTTTAGGGAAAGGTGGTATTCTTGCATTTGGCATTGTCCCAACCGCAAATGTTGAGGATATTGATAAAGAATCAGCAGAATCTCTCGCAGAAAAATGGGAAGCACAGGCTGCAAAACTTGAGTCAATGGGAATTGATCGTGCCACCGTTTTATCACAGACGTTGATTACACCAAGCTGTGGTACCGGTTCGCTTCCTCTGGAATCAGCCATTAAGGTACTTGAACTAACTAAAAAAGTTTCAGAAATTATTAGAAATAAATAAAAAAGTGAGGATGACATGTCTGACAGTGGAATAAAAGCAGCCTTTACCGGCGCGAAAAAGTATGTCCTTGATGAGGAACTTGCTAAAATTGTAAATATCTCAATGGCACTTGAAATGCCTCTTCTGTTGAAAGGAGAGCCGGGTACCGGAAAGACAATGCTTGCTCATGCAATTGCAGAGAATCTTAACATGCCCCTGATTACCTTAAATGTTAAGTCCAGTATGAAGCTTGTTGAGGCTCTTTATCAATACGATACTCTTACCAGACTTAATGACAGTCGGTTTGGTGATTCGAGTAGGAATGTCAGCGATATTGAAGAATATATAAAAATGGGGAAAATTGGGCAGTCTTTTACCACAGATAAAAGAGTCGTCCTTCTGATTGACGAAATTGATAAAGCTGATACGGATTTTCAGGATGATATGCTTGATGTACTCGATCAGATGCAGTTTGATATTATCGAAACTGATAGAACTGTAACGGCAAAAACAAGACCGGTTATACTGATCACTTCAAATTCTAAAAAAGATCTTTCTGATCCGTTTTTAGGAAGGTGTAACTTTCATCATATTGCTTTCCCTGATCCAAAAATGATGCGTAAAATAATCAGGGTTCATTTTCCAGACCTAAGCGGTGATCTTGCAGAGAATGCTATTACAACATTTTACAAATTACGTGATGTTGAAGGGATTGAAAAGAAACCTGCAACCCGTGAGCTGATCAACTGGATTCGGGCACTTGAGGTAGATCCTGATTTTAAGGCAAAGCAGCTCTTGAAAAATGAGGTTCCGTACTTGGGTGTTCTTTTCAAAAAAAGCCCGGATTACAGCAGGACACAGGCACAATTAACAAGGCGTAGAATTTTTTAAAAGGTGAGGTTGCCTGAATGTTTATTGATTTTTTTTATAAATTAAAAGAGGTTGGAGTGCCAGTCAGTCCCACTTCTTTTTTAAGGCTCCAAAAGGCATTAAGTATAGGCCTTATCTCTTCGGTGGATGATTTTTATTATTCAGCCAGAACGATTCTTGTGAAGAGTGAGAGATACTTTGATATTTATGATCAAGTTTTTGCTTATATTTTTAAAGGCATTGAAATTCCAGAAGATACAGGACTTGAGCTGGATGATTTTGCAAAAAGTCTGCTGGATGAATGGTTGGAAAACCCAAAACAGCTTGCCGATGCACTGGGGATTGATGAGAACGAACTCAGCAAATACTCCCCTGATGAACTGATCGAGTATTTCAAAAAGAGACTTGCCGATCAGGATGGACGTCATGAAGGCGGAAATAAATGGATCGGAACTGGTGGTAGATCACCTGTCGGCAACTCAGGACACCATCCAAATGGTATGAGGGTCGGAGGCGAATCGAGAAATAAATCTGCTGTAAAAGTTGCCGGAGAAAGACGCTATAAAGACTATTCCGGCCATGGCCCTCTAACTCAGGCGATGATCGGAGAGGCGATAAAACGTTTACGAAATCTTGTGCCGACAGGCCCAAGAGATACAATTAATGTTGATAAAACAATCTACCAGACAATTAAGAACGGTGGAGAGATTGAACTTGTTTTCGATGCCAGCCTGAAAGATCGTTTGAAGGTGATTCTTCTTATTGATAATGGTGGCTGGTCCATGGATCCTTATGTTTCAGTAGTCCAAACCCTTTTTGATTATTCAAGGGCTCAGTTTAAAGATGTTAAAACGTATTTTTTTCATAATACAATTTATGATACTGTCTGGGAAGATCCGGCCAGATACAGAAAACCCAAAAAAGTTGATGACTTTATAAAGCTTGATCCCGAAACCCGGATTATTTTCATTGGTGATGCCAGTATGGCTCCCTATGAATTGATGTCACGGGACGGTTCGATTTACGTACATGACAGAAGCGGTAAAACCAGTATAGAAAGACTTCAGTTTTTGGCGGACACTTTTAAACATACCGTCTGGCTCAATCCTGTTCAATCTCACACGTGGAACTATACCCACACAATTAATCTTATTCGCAATATTTTTCCGATGTACGAATTATCATTGGACGGACTTGAGGATGCGGTTTCACAATTAATGACAACATAAGAAAAAAGTCTTTACCGATTTTATCGGTAAGGGCTTATTTTTATTATTTCTTTGACTACATTGATGAATAATTGTATAATCAAAGTCATAATAGTTTCAGTGTTTAAATATCTGTCGCGTTAAGAACATTAACTCCCACATAGCAAAAAAAGAAACCGCTAAAAATCTCTTATTTGTTTTTATTGGCATCTATCGTTTGATGGAGCCTGTATTTATAAGTTATTACAAAACATTATATGTAATAAGATCGTTCGTTGATTAATATCGTAATTGGAATCCAAACACAAAGAAGGAGAAGAGTTATGGGTAAAATTATCATATCTGTTTTTATTATTCTGATGATGGTTCAACCGGGTTTTGCAGATGAAGCTGCTCTTGCAAAAGAGAGTGCCGCCTATGCACAGTCAACAGCACCAACCAGGCCAACACCTCCACAATTGATTATTGATAAACTTAATGAAGCATGTACTCTTTTGGCTGCAGAAGGCTCAGCTGCTTATCCCAAATTCAAAGGGCAGGGTAGTAAATATCTTTTTGAAGGGACATACGTCTGGATTCATCAACTTTCAGACGCTAAAATGGTAATGCACCCGATAAAAAATAAGCTGGTAGGGAAAAAACTTATTGGGTTGAAAGATAAAACAGGAAAACGGTTTTTTACTGTTATGAATAGACTCGTGGCAGAGAAGGGTAGTGGTTGGGTCAGTTATCTCTGGCCAAAACCAGGTACGAAGGATTTTGTTAAAAAAGTATCCTATGTGAAAAAATGTGTAACCGTTGACAATATAGAGGTTGTTTTAGGTTGCGGCCTGTATAATTACAGTGAAGAAGATTTGAAAAATTTAGAAATAAATTGAGGTTATTATGAAGTTTCCGAATTTTATGCAGAATTTAAATATTCGCTCAAAACTTGTAGGTTTTGCATCATTTGCGATTATTCTTCTTTTGGTTTTGAATGGTCTCATTTTATATAATTTTTCGACGATGCAAAAAGCCAATACCTTTAAGGAGTCTGTTTTTTCAATCTCGAAGAATATTCAGGATATGCGTATTGCTGAAAAAATCTACCTTCAACATTATTTATTGGACTATATTTCTGATTATAATGATCTTTCCAAAAAGAATTCAAAAGCGTTGAAAACTCTTACGGAAAACAGTATTGATGATGATTTGCCTGAGTTGATTAAAGCTGTTGAAACGTATAGTAAACAGTACAAAAATACATTTAATTCGATGGTTGTGAGTCATAATGATGGTGACGTGATAAAACATGAGCTGAAAAAACCCCTTTCTGATTTTACAGAAAAAGTTACGGGGGTTATTGGGATTCTTGAGGAAAAAGAAGCGGAATTGATGACTGAAGGAGATTCACTTGCGGGTGAGGAAGTCGAGATGATGAATGTTGCGAGAGACTGCAAAATCGTTGGCTTGACCCTTCAGGTTGTTCAGGAAAAATATTTGGCGACGGGATCTGAAGAGCATCTAAAGCAATTTAACTTAATAATGAAAACAGATCTGAAAGATGCTTTGGTGGCACTTGATGAGTTTGCAAAGGTGTTGAAAGATAAAAAAATATTAGATAATGCCGGTAAAGCGATTAAATCATTGAGTGCTTTTGCTGACATTGCAAAAAAATCACAAGAAAATTCTGAAACTCAGCGACTTAGAATAAAAAATCTTGATACTGCCGGAAAGAAGGTTGTTGAAAAAGTACAGGAATTATTTAAAGAGACTGACAAGACAGTTAGACACTCAATGGATTCGACTGTTACAACGATATTGGTGATAGCTGTCTGTGGTATTGTCATTTTTATATTGGCGTCATTTTCATTAATCAGATCAATACTGAAACCTGTTAAAAACATTACAGATATGGTGGCAGACCTTGCTGAAGGTGAAGGCGATTTGACAAAAAGAATTGAGGTTTCAGGGGACGAGCTTGGAACACTTGCCGGTTATGTGAATACTTTTATCGAAAAGATACAGGTTACAATAACAGAAATTGTTAGTGAAACTGTTGAATTGTCAGGCTCATCAGATACTTTACTTGATGTCGCAAGGGAGATGGCTGGTGGTACGAACATGGTTTCTGAAAAATCGAGCAGTGTTGCAGTCGCAGCAGATGAAATGAATTCGAATATGAATATGGTATCATCAGCAATGTCTGATGCTTCTGCAAATGCAAATGTTATCGCAACAGCTGCTGAAGACATGAAGACAACAATTGGAGCTATTACTGTTAATACCGAAAAAGCAAGTAGTATCACAAGTAATGCGGTAGAACAGGCGAATACAGCTGTGGCAAAAGTTGATGAACTTAAAATAGCTGCTGATGCGATTGGTAATGTGACTGATTCAATTAATGCAATCTCACGGCAGACGAACCTTCTTGCTTTGAATGCTACAATAGAAGCCGCAAGAGCGGGTGAGGCTGGAAAAGGTTTTGCGGTTGTTGCAAGTGAAATAAAAGAACTGGCAAATCAAACCTCTGAAGCAACTGATGAGATAAGAACCAGAATTGAGGGTATACAGAAGACTACAACAGAAACCACAACTGAAATTTCTCATGTTACAGACGTTATCAAAGATGTTAACGAAATTGTATTAACGATTGCTTCTGCTGTTAATGAACAGTCTGAGACAACGATTGAAATTGCCGGAAATGTTGCCCAGACCTCAGATGGAATTGCAACCGTAAACGAAAATGTTTCACAAAGTTCAGAATTTTCACAAAAAATTAACGAAGACATTTCTGAAATAGATCGGCTAACCAGTGGCGTTTCAGAAAGTGGCGACAAAATAAATAAGAGCGCTAATGATTTGTCTTCAATCGCAAGAAAACTGGGCGATTTGGTGGGGACTTTTAAAATATCCTGATATATTGTGTAGTTTCAGTAGCCGTTCAAAATTGATGATGTTTGTCAACCGGTTTCAACGGGGGCTTCGTAACGGCTCTAAGGCATGCGGCTTAATTTCTTGTTAAATATCTGTAATGGTCTTCAGGTAGTCTGGCAACATATCATATGCATTGACAGGGGCAATTAGAGGGAACTCTGTGTCTACTGCTAAAGATGTGTTCTCAGCAAGATTAACAGCCGGTTGTTGAGAAAAAATGGTTTCACCACTGCTGTCTGTAAATGGAATGATTAAAGGTCCACCACTGTCGATAATAAATGCATACTCTCCAGATATGAGTTTGATAACACTACCGGGAGGATAAATCCCAATACTTTTGACAAAGGCATACAGGATACCTTGAAGTGCCGGATCTTTTTGAGCATATTTTCGGTAAATATCTGTTACAACATTGATTGGGTTAAAGGCTTCTTTGTAACATCTTTTAGATGTCATTGCATCATAGATGTCTGCGAGTTTGCTTATTTTTACATATAAGGGTAGTTCGTTTGTATTAATTCCGTTGGGATAACACCCTTTTTCTCCCTCAAAAATATTTGCGTGATGATTCGTGACAATATCATGAATGACTTTATTGGTGATATTATTTTTTCTTAAAATTTCCGGGCCTTTTTCGTAAGAATGTTTTCTTACAATCACAAATTCTTCATCGGTCAGCTTACCTTTTTTATTTAAGATTTCATCTGGGATCAGGACTTTACCAATATCATGAAGAAACAGACCGGCTGCAATATTGTTCATTTCATCTGAGCTTATTTCCTGGAAGGAACCTATGTTTTTTTGAAGCTCAATATTCATCAGCTCATTGTTATTATCACCAAAAAGCCTGTTGAATTTAGTTGTTATAGCTGTTCCGATAGTGCAGACATTGACACAGTGATTATGAAGGTAGTCATCATAGTCAAAAATTTCTTTTGTCAGATAAGAAAAACCATTTTCATTCTTTGAGAGATATTCAACGAGGTCAGAGACAGTATCTTCGACAACAGTATAATCAAATTCGCCACCCGTCTCCCGAATATCGCCAAGTACTTTCTTGATATTTGTTTTAGCTTTTTTGTAATTTTCAGAAGCCTCTTTTTTAAGGGCACTGATTTTTTTTAATTTTTTTTCAACATTGAGACTTGTTGCAGGAATTGACTCAAAGGATATTTCTTCAACGACTGGTTTTGGTTCTTCACCAAAGTCAATGCTTTGGCCGTTTTCATCCCACAGGCCACCGGCATTATTTGGAAAGATTGGTAAGCTTGTTACCCCGCTTCGCTTAATATTTTCAAGAACTGCTATAGAATCTACAAGAACACTCTGCTCAAGAAGCAAAACATTGTTTTTGTTATAGACATCTATCCCCGTTTTGACTTTTCCGCCATTACGAACGATTTCTATTAACTGATCAATACTGACTTTTGCTTGTGCCATATTAGGAATAATTGAATGTGTTTCTAACTATTAAGATAAGTAAAATCAAGCTACAACCGGTTCAAAAATTAGAGCAATATCTGATTTAGACTAAAAATAACTTTTCAGTTGAGTTCAGATTTTTAATTAAATGAATGATTTTTAACCTGTGCAATAATGAATTTATTGTAACATGGAAAGGTTGATTACGAAACAATAAATTTTAATCTAACTATACTACAGTACTCTTTGTAGTTGTTTTATTGAGGGCCGATCATTGAGGTTAGTGTATTGCTTAACAGGACAAACTCTTCTACAGAAAGGGTTTCAGCCCTTCTTTTATGGTCAATTGACGATTTCCCAAGGGCATCCATGATGAGATCTGTTTCAATCCCCAGCTCACTTTTGGATAAAGAATTTCGTAAATTTTTTCGCCGTTTCCCAAAGGCAGCCTTAATAACACTGAAAAGAAACTCTTCATTTGTTGCAGTAACGGGAGGTTTGTCAAAAAAAGATATCTCAATTACTTCCGAATCGACTTTAGGTTTTGGAAAAAACTGGTTTGCCCCTAGAGTCGCAATCGTTTTTATGGAACCACAGTATTGAATGACAGCAGAGAGACGGCCGTAGTCTTTTGTTGCCGGCGGTGATACTATTCTTTGAGCAAGTTCTTTTTGAAACATAAAAACGGCTTTAGAAACATATTGCCTTGATTTAACAAGCCATATCAGGATTTGTGAAGATATATTATAGGGAAGGTTGCCCATGATAATGATTTTCTGGTTATGCCTTTCACTGATCTCAGGTATGTTTATTTTAAGAATATCTTCGTTAATTACTTCAACTTTTTTATCTGCACCAGCAGCAAGAATTTCATTTTTTAAAAGAGGAACGAGCTGAGTATCTTTTTCGATGGTATATAGCTTGGATGCAGTGTTTGCAATTGGAATGGTCAAGGCTCCTAACCCGCCCCCTACCTCCAGAACGATATCATTTGCCGTAATACCAGCACGGGATACTATCATTTTAGTCGTTGCCGGATTGGTTAAAAAATTTTGCCCGTATTTTTTTTTTGCATGCACATCCCATGCAGTCAGTAGTGATCTTGGTGCAGTCATAATAGTTTTACCTGTCAGTTGTTTCCGGAAACGATATTAATATCTCAAGTTAGTCATCTTATATATTATACACGAGGTCTTTATATTTAAAAAGTTATAACTATACAAACTAAAAATAAGATTTTTAATATAATGATGTATTACTCTCGTTCATGTAGAAAAGGTTTTGTTATAAATTGCTACATTTATGTAATGAGTACTTGACTTTGAACATAAAAATGAGTTACTTATAGGGTATATTGCTAAATATGTGCTCATTACCTCTGAGAAGAAAGTATACGAACCAGTGAGTGATTGTATCACTTAGACGCGGTTCTTTTTTGATTTATTGACTGTGGGTTATTCTTACAGGTTGAGCATTAATGATGGATTTGTTCAAAAAATGATCACTACATCCGGGTGAAAATGTTTTTGAAGGATCCTACTTATCAGGAGGCATAAATGGCAAAAACAGTAAACCTTGATTCTATGTTTAAGGCGGTCATGAAGTCATATGACCTTCCTTCTAAACAGGATATTGAAAAATTGTCAGCAAAGCTGGATAGAATCGAAAAACTTATTAAGCAGACATCAGGGAAGACCACGCGGGCTGTTAGTGGAAAAAATAAAAGCAGTCTGGATCGATCTGAAATGACTGCTTCAGGTGTGGTTCTGAAAGTTGTAAAAAACTCCAGGAAAGGCGCTGACTTTTCCAGGATCCAGTTAAAAACTGGCTTTGAAGATAAAAAACTGCGTAATATTATTTTCCGTTTAAATAAAATCGGGAAAATTAAAAGACAAGCGCGGGGAATTTACGTTATTACATAGGAAAAAATTAGCCCAGACAAAAAAGCCCATTGCTGTTTTTAGATAGCAATGGGCTTTTTTTATAAAATAACATATAGTGTTAAGGTATATTTCCCGTTTAGACGGTAGAAGGTTACATATAAAAAAAGCAGTCAACAATATTGAGAGTTTAGAAATTATGAAAAAAAATATCACTGATTCTATAAATATAGAATTTTCTGTGGGTGAAACTATTGCCGGTTATCAGATAATCAGAAAAATATATTTAGAAGAGTTGAAAGGTTTCTTCTATGAACTTGAGCATAAGAGCACTGGTGCCAAACATATTCATATTAGTAACAATGATAAAGAAAATACCTTTGGAGTCGCTTTTAAAACAGTTCCATCTGACTCAACAGGTGTCGCACATATTCTTGAACATACGGCCTTATGTGGTTCCAGAAAGTTTACGGTCAGAGACCCGTTTTTTTCAATGATCAAAAGAAGTCTCAACACTTTTATGAATGCCTTCACAGCATCCGATTGGACGATGTATCCCTTTTCGACTCAAAATGAAAAAGATTACAGAAACCTTATGGATGTATATCTTGATGCAGCTTTTTTCCCCAAACTGGATGACCTTAGCTTTAAACAGGAAGGACACAGGGTTGAGTTTGAGGGTGAAGACGAAAATAGTGACAGGCAGTTGGTCTACAAGGGGGTGGTTTATAATGAGATGAAAGGTGCCATGTCATCGCCATCACAGGTGATGGGAAGGGCTATGCTGAATGCTCTGTACCCCACAACAACTTATGGCTGGAATTCCGGAGGGGATCCAAAAATAATCCCTCATCTGACGTTGGATCAGTTGATAGAGTTTCATAAAAAACATTATCATCCGAGTAATGCTTATTTCTACACCTATGGGGATTTGCCATTAAAAGAGACGCTGTCGATTATTGATGAAAAAGTTTTAAGTAGTTTCAGTCAAATTGATCCGGACACAATAGTGCCGAATGAAGTGCCCTGGAAAGAGGCAAGGGTTGTTAACTACTCTTACCCACTTGATAAGAGTGAAGACCTTTCAAAAAAATGTCAGGTTTCTGTTGGGTGGCTGACTGCTGATATTACAGATTCATTTGAGGTCCTTGTACTCGCCTTGTTAAATCATATTCTTATAGGTAATTCGGCATCACCGCTTAGAAAAGCCCTGGTCGATTCTAAAATCGGTTCTTCTCTGTGTGATGCAACGGGATTTGATGCGGATAACAGAGACACAATGTTCGCCTGTGGATTAAAAGACGTTGATGAAAAAGATGCCAAAAAAATTGAGTCAATCATATTGGATACGCTTTCAGAACTGGTTGGTAATGGCATTGATCAGGAACTGATTGACACAGCTATTCACCAGATCGAGTTCAGGCAAAAAGAAGTTACCAACACACCATATCCCTATGGGATAAAATGCCTTTTGAGGATTTCCGGTAGTTGGTTCCATGGTGGGGATGCTTTGGCTTCACTTCAACTTGACTCAGATTTTAAAAGGCTGGATGATGAAATAACCAAAGGCTCATTTTTTGAAGATAGAATTAAACAATACTTTATCAATAATAAACACCGTGTTTTACTCATTCTTGCTCCGGATCAGGCTCTTGAAGAAAAAGAGTTGAAAGAGGTAAGAAAAGAACTCGATTTAATTGAGAAAAATATGTCTGCAACTGAAATTGAAAAAGTTAATTCTGATGCAGCAGCGCTCAAACAGTTACAGGACAGTGAAGAAGATCTTTCATGTCTTCCGACATTAAAAATAGATGACATCTCATCAAATGTGAAAGTTGTAAATGAAAGTACAGAGTATTCGTCGACACCTGCGTCCTGCTACAAGCAACCTACGTCAGGTGTTTTCTATTACACCTCGGTATCCGGTATCGGTGCCGTGCCGGAAAGGGTTTTACCCCTGATTCCGTTTTTTTGCCTCTCGTTTACAAAGCTTGGAACGAAAAAAAGAGATTACTCCGGACTTGCAAGGTTAATTTCATCGGCAACAGGTGGTATTGGTATGGCAGCTCACGCCCGTACCGGTTTTGATGGAACAGGGAAATGCCGGCCGTTTATCTCTTTTGGCGGTAAATGCTTGAACCGTAAGCAGGATGACATGTTTAAGGTTCTTCTGGAATGTATCTCTGACTACAGCTTCTTTGATTTAGACAGAATGAAGACCTTGTTGATAGAATACAGAAGTGCCCTTGAGTCTTCTGTTGTGCAGAATGGACATGCACTTGCAATTTCAAATGCGGCGCAATACTTTTCAGAGACCTGCAGACTAAATGAAATGTGGAATGGTATTGAGCAGGTTCTCTATATCAAAGAGCTTTCTGAAAAATTAAATGATACAAATGATTCAGGTGGAATGGAGAAACTAAAAGATGATTTTTATCTTATAGCTGAAACATTATTGTCAGGTGAAAATTTCAGGTATGCCCTGATCGGGGAAGACGAAATGATTCAATCAGCGACTCAGGGGCTTTTGTCTATAGCAGATATTCTGGGTGTGGGTTCTAACCTTACTCTTCCTGCTTATAAAATGGCAACACAGGGTACTGAAGCTTTGACAAGAAAAGGGTGGGCAACCAACACGGCTGTTTCATTCGTGGGTACGTCATTTAAAACAGTTGCAATGGGGCATGATGATGCTCCGGGACTTGCTGTGATCAGTAAAATTTTACGCTCAAACTACCTTCACAGGGAGATACGGGAAAAAGGTGGCGCCTATGGTGGGTTTTCTGCTTACAATTCTGAAGATGGAAATTTTAGCTTTGGTTCATACAGGGATCCTCATATCTGTAATACACTAAATGTTTTTGAAAATGCCGGTGGCTATTTAAAGAATGGTAGTTATACTGATGATGATGTTACGGAGTCGATTCTTCAGATTGCTTCAGTCATTGACAAGCCTGATACTCCGGGCACAGCAGCTAAGAAAGCGTTTTATCGGAAAATTCTTATGCTACCCGATGAAATGAGGGTGCGATATAAACAACAGCTTCTTAATGTCAGGAAAAATGATATTGCAAGGCTGTCAGAAAAATATTTTGAGCCAGGCACTGTTGAAATGTCTGCTTCTGTCATATCCGGTGCTGAAAAATTAGATAGTGCAAATAAGAAATTAGGAAACAAACCACTTAAAATCAGCAGAATATAGCCGGGTACTATAATTGTTTGGGGTGTTATTGTTTTAGAAAAGATTCTTTGTTGTCAAGAAGCTTGGTAGCATCCTCGAAGGAGTCGACTATTGAGGTTGCAAAGGAAAATTCGTTAAAGCCTTTTTCTATTAGTTGACCGATGATTTTGTTTGACTTGTTGACTACCCGCACAACTCTTCCGACATTGAATTGTTGATAGCTGAACCCAATTTTTTTAAAATGAAACAAGACTTTTAAATCTGCGATGGCTTCTAAATTAACAACATCTGTTATAACATCAAAGTTTTTTTGAGTATGTGAAAGGATGTTTATAACAGTATTGGAGGCAATCTTTGCACTTTTTGCATTGAATATACCAGTCAGTTTAATATAAAGTCTGTTTTGTTTGGTAGAGTATTTTATCTCCCAGGCAGCTTTTCCGCTTTCCCCTTTTCGTTCAAGCCCCGGTTTTTTTGTCTCCAGTACCGCAATATACTTTTCAGCATCATCAAGCCGCTTTTCAAGGCTGACAATTTCTCGAAGCAATACCGGTATCATTACCCTCATTTCTTCAGCATCAATAATATCTGCTTTTGTTTTACTTTTGTGCTTTTCTATCAACTTTTTAATATCAATATTCATAATAACATCGCTGCCTGGAATGACTGGTTGTTTTAATATTAAATAGCAGTAGGAATGCTAAATAAACAGAATTGGGTATGAAGTTTCTCATTATTATATAAGAAATATCTAAAATCGTCAATTCTCTTATAATATAATAAGTTAAACCTTTATTGAATAGAACTTTTTTGTTGTTTCTAATGGTACCTGATACGCTTAGTATTCTTTTTAATTTAAGCTATACAATCATTGAATTATTTTTGTCATTGCTTTATTATGACTCATATCCGGTTTGCGGATTAGCTTAATACTACGGTATTTCGTGTATTCTAATTAGGGTTTATGATTAAATGCAGAAGGGGAAATATGGCAGAAGAGGTTTACGATTATAATGTGAAATGTAAAACATGCAGAACAACTTTTACTGTGCAGCTATTTGATAGTCATGAGAAGAATCTGTTTGTTGTCGATAAAAAAGACTGGTTTTGTGATCAATGTAAGAAAGATTATTTTAAAGCAGAAACTGATAAACGTTTGAATGAACAAAAATCAATAGGATTTTCTGAGTTGACCGGTACAGATAAGTCCGTGTCCTGGGGAACAAAAATCAGAGAAGAACTTATAAATAAAGTCAATTATTTAAAACAAAGCCTCTCTTTTGATCTGGATGAAGAGAAGGAGCTTTCAGATAAGGCTTTTGAAGCCTTTTTCAGTGAATGGCACCAGCAAACAACTGCGAAATGGTGGATAGATAACCGCCGCATGAATGTAAGAGATATCTCTAATCGTGTTGCAGAGATAAAAAAAGAGATTCAGCCTTGATGCTCTCGTAAAAAGTATTTAGATGGGACTTTTTACGATGCCATCAGTCTTAAAAAAATGATTTACAGGTGGGAAAGTTCTTCGTATTTCAGGAACTTCCCACCAAAAATATCGAGTGCACTACCTACAGTAAAATCAATATTTCCATTTCCAAGAGTATTTATCCTGTTGATATCATCCATGGATCTGATACCGCCGGCATAGGTTAAAGGCAGGCCGGCCCATCTACCTAAAAGTTCTACCAGCGGGGTTTCAATCCCGTTGCACATTCCTTCAACATCAACCGCATGAATTAAAAACTCACTACAAAAGCCGGATAGATTATCAAGTAGTTTTTCTGTGACGACCTCTTCTGTAAATGTTTGCCAGCGATTTGTAACAATTACATAATCATTATTTTTTTTTCTACAGCTGAGATCAAGGACGAGTCGTTCCTTACCGACATAATCGGATAATTTTTTAAGCCTGTCTTTATTGATGACGCCATCGTGGAAGACCCAAGAGGTTACAATAACAGCTTCAGCTCCTTTGCCGAGCCAGAAACCTGCATTGTCGATATTGATGCCGCCGCCTATCTGTAAACCCTGTGGCCAGGCAGAAAGAGCTGAAACAGCAGCATCTTCGTTGCCGGAGCCAAGCTGAATAACATGGCCGCCGGTTAAATTATCTTTTTTATATAACTCTGCAAACCAGCTGGCTGGTTTTTCTGCTTCGAAGTTTGTTTCAGGTGCCTCATCGTTATCTGACAGCGTTGAGCCGACTATCTGCTTAACAACACCCTGATGAAGATCAATACATGGTCTGAATTTCATATTATTTCTCTTTATAATTACTTCGGTTGTTTTTTTACAGGTTCCAAAAATCTTTTCTCAGGTCCTCTGAGTGCTGAAAGAAGTATCCCCAGTACAGCAACACACCCCCCGGTAAATAGCGCTGCCTGAAAAGCTTCCATAAAAATTGGTGCAAATTCAGGGGTATAAGTTCTAACATTCATCCCTCTTGATAGGGTATAATAATAATGGCTAAATACCGCCCCTGCCAAGGCAACGCCTGTCACCATACCAAAATTTCTGGCTGCAGCCACAATGCCACCGGCAAGCCCTCTTTTCTGTGACTTCACAGCTGACATGACGGTAGAGCTGTTGGGTGGCAGGAAAATGGAGGTCCCGAGGCCAGCTAATGCCATCCTCCAGCCAATATCAATCAGTGATGAATCTGCTTTTAATGATGCCAGAGAAAATAAGGCTATCGTCATGATTATCATACCAATAGTACAAAGAACCCTTGACCCAAATCTGTCAGAGATTATACCTGAAACAGGTGACATTACAAATAAAAAGGCAAAAGGAATCATCATCATATATCCCGTCTGCGATTCTTTTAACCCACGGGGAAGGGTTAAATAAAACGGCATTAGAAAATTCATAATAAATAATGTCATGAATAATATTACTGCGGTGATAATTGGCAAGGTGAACAGCCTGACACTAAAAAGAGATAAATCGACCAGCGGATAAGGTACTCTTCCCTCCCAGAAAATAAGGGCACCAGTTGAAATCATAGCTGTAACGCCAATAAAAATTATTTTTATTGATGTGTAACCTGTTTCGCTTCCGGTTGTAATAAACAATAAAAAAAATGAAATACTTAAGACCAGCAAAACAGCGCCTGTCCAGTCAAAAGGTTCAGGGATAGTTGTGTCCGCAGCTGTATTTTTCAATAGTTTTGAAACAATGACGGCAGTTATAAGTCCAATGGGTATGTTGATGATAAAAATCATTCTCCATGAAAAATAAGTAAGAATAAATCCGCCAAGTGCCGGGCCGGCCGTAAGTCCGGCTGCGACAACTGTGCCGATAGCTCCCATGGCCTTTCCCCGTTCAGATGCAGGGAAAGTATCCGTAATTAAAGCGGCTGAGCATGCCATGATCATTGCGGCACCGAAACCCTGAAATGAACGTGAAAGAATCAGGAACCAGGCTCCTTGTGAAAGAGCACAACACAATGAACCGGCAGCGAATGTCGTGAGTCCAAAAGTAAAGACTTTTCGTCTGCCAATAATGTCGCTCAGTCTGCCGAAACAGAGAAGGAATGATGTCACTGTTAAAAGGTAGATGACTACAACCCAGCCAATAACAGAAAAGTCTGCGGAAAGATTTTTCATGATGGATGGTAGCGCTATATTGACTATGCTTCCGTCGAGGGTCGACATGAAAACACCAATGGCAACAAAAGAGAAAATAAGCCACTTGTTTGTTTTAGTCTTTGAAGAATCCTCCAAGGGTATCTCCTGTATGCTATCGATGATTTTAATAAAATTGCAAATTTACGAGGATATCTTAGGAAAGTCAACCGGTTTATTACGTCTCAGGGTTGACCTGGTATGGTAAATACCATATTATTTATATTGCCTGACGAAAGATATCTTAAAAATTAAAATTGGAGAAAGATTATGAAAAAACTGATTATGTTAATTGCTCTTTTGGCAGCTTTTGCTTTTCCTGTCACAACATTTGCCCTTGTCAGTATTGAAGGCTCTGTTGGCGCTTGGGGAACAATGCCATCGGGGGATTTTAGCTATAAGGATGGTGGGGTGCCCACAACTGATCTTGACGATACTTTTGGATTCGATGATGAGATTTCTCCAATGGTAAGACTAAAAGTTGAGGTACCGGTTATCCCAGTGATGTATTTTATGTATACACCTATAAAATTTGAGGGTGATGCTGAAACAGGTTTTACTTTTGATGGCCAGGATTTTGATATTGGCGCTGACACTGAGCTGACTCTTGATCAATACGACCTTGCACTATATTATGGTGTTCCCTTTCTTGGCCTTGCTTCACTTGGTAAGGTTCATATTAATGTGGGGCTAAATATCAGGGTGATAGATGTAGATGCTACAATGACTCAACCCGGAGGGACGGTTGAAAAAAATGAAAGTGTTACAATACCGGTTCCAATGCTTTACCTTGCTGCAGATGTCAGCCCAATCGACTTACTCGTATTTGAAGCTGAAGTCAGGGCTTTTCCAGTAAACGACTATAGTGCTGTCAGTGCTATTGCCCGTGTAAAAGTAAATACTTTTGGTCCTCTTTATGTTTCAGGCGGCTACCGGTATGAGGCGATGAATATTGATCATGATGATTTTGATTTTGATATTGACCTGACCGGTCCTTTTGCTGAAGTCGGTTTTGATTTTTAGAAAAAGATGACTGGTTTAATCTAATAATTTTTTTTGGAAACTTGGGTTCTAGTGAAGGCCCGAAGGCTTTCATGGGGCTTGGTAATTGGGGTAGTTATGAAACCGTCATTTGCGATTGTTGGTTGTGGTAAGGTGGGACTAAACCTTGTAAAATTTCTTACAAAAGCAGGATACCCCGTCAGCGGCCTTGCGAGCAGAACAATTGACTCTGCCAAAAGAGCAGGAGAAATTGCTTCAACTGACAATATTTCAACTGAGGCTCATACAATCACAAAAGATGCAGATGTTGTTTTTATTACAACCCCCGATGGTATCATTGAACAGACCTGCAATGACATAGCAGGAAATAATGGTTTCAGCGAAAAGAATGTTGTTTTTCACTGTAGCGGTTCACTGCCATCGACTTTATTGGCTTCAGCAAAAAAACTGGGGGCAAAAACAGGTTCAATACACCCCCTTCAGAGTTTTGCAACGACTGATAATGACCACAGCCCGTTTGAAGGTATTATTGCAGCTATTGAAGGAGAACCTGCAGCAGTTTTGGCCGGACTTGCCATTGCGGAAGATCTTGGAGCAAGGGGTCTGAAAATTCAAACGGACTCTAAAATGATGTACCATGCTTCAGCTGTTGTTGCATCAAACTGTCTGGTGACACTCGTTGATTTTGCTTACAAACTTCTTGGCGTTGCCGGGATTGGACATGAAGATGCTTATGACGTGCTGGGGCCACTTGTGGAGGGAACACTCACAAATATAAAGAAAGTCGGAACGACTCAGGCGTTAACAGGCCCAGTTGTCCGAGGTGATGTGAGTACGGTTGAAGAGCATATCAAAGAGATCGCCCAAAAAACACCAGACCTTGTTGCGCTTTATAAAATCTTAGGCCATCATACTGTTAATATTGCTAAAAAAAGAGGAACTCTTTCTGGTACCGTTGAGAAGGATCTTTTCAAATTGTTTGAATAGTCTTTAGCTATTTAGAAAATAAAAAAAGCCCGAACATTAACTGTCTTCAATAACCGCCCTGTAGGTTGCTGAAAGATAGTGGTATAATGTTCGGGCTTTTGTTTCCCGTCAATAACAATGTTAATAGCATAGAAAAAATTCACTTTCAATAGTGAATGTTCAAATAATTACATTAATATTCAATATCGAAGTTGTATTAGAGCTACAATGAACAACTATAGCTCTAAGTATTCATTTTTATTATATTATGAACATACTGCTTGAAAATTTAGCTTCCTGATGATAGTAACTGAATATATTGTAATTTGTTTAATTACAATATTCAGGGCTGACCAGTTGAGAAATGTCCTTTTTACTATTGTCTCTTTGATGTTGTTTTAATCAGTCTGAATGATAAAAATTTTCGAAAACGAAAGGTGAACTTTTGGTACATAACGAACGTTCCGAAGTACGGAATACTTTAAGTCCGATGGAAATTGAAAAATTATTGCCGACCCGTCAAAAACAGATTGTTGAAATGGTTCAAGAACGGGGATATGTCTCAATCGAGCTGTTGGCAAAACATTTTAGTGTTACCCCACAGACTATTCGAAGAGATATCAATAAGCTTTGTGGTGAAGGCCTTTTACGGCGATATCATGGTGGCGCAGGCCCCGACACAAGTGTTCAAAATTTTACATACTCAGTTAGACGCTCTTTGTGCTCTGATGAAAAAGTTCGGGTCGGACAGCTTGTTGCTGAACATATTCCAAATCATGCATCGTTATTTATTGATATCGGCACATCTACTGAAGAGGTTGCCAAGGCGCTTTTAAGTAAAACAGGTCTAAGGGTTATAACGAACAATCTCAATGTTGCCTCAATTTTAAGCCGGAACAAGGATTTTGAAATTCTACTGGCTGGCGGCAGGCTAAGAAATTATGATCTGGGGATAACCGGTGAAGCAACGATAGATTTTATTAAACAATTTAAAGTTGACTTTGGTATAGTCAGTGTTGCTGGAATTGACTATGACGGAACCCTTATCGATTTCGACTATCATGAAGTAAGGGTGGCAAGGGCAATAATGTCCAACTCCCGCAGAACATTTCTTGTCGCTGATCATTCAAAATTCGGGAGGAGTGCAATGGTTCGTATTGGCCACATCTCTGAAGTTGACGCACTTTTTACAGATGAGGCGCCAACATCTGAAGATTTTATCAATATGCTGGTTGAAAAAGATGTAAAACTCCACATTGCTGAATCAAAAGAGGGCGAAGAGTAGAACGACTGAGCTGATACTGATGAAAAGTTATGGTGAATGAAAACGGCTGGTCCCAAATGGGAACCAGCCGTTTTAGGTTATACGTGTCCCGGTGAATCAGTCAGTTTGTTATAGTACTCGACAATTTTGTCTTTATCTTCTGATTCCATCTGTGCCATGGCACTTCTTGGGTGCTGGTTTAGCACACCTGTCACCATGTATGGTATAAAATAGCCCCAGTCAATTTTTTCCCGCCATGGCAGAACCTGTTTCTCAATAACTTCAATAACAGGTCTGACGTTGAATTTTGGGTTTTTCAAAAAAGAAAGAAGAAGTTCAAGCGGGCAGTTTCCTGCACCTCGACCTATTCCGTAAAGGGAAGCATCCAGATAATTGATACCGTTGATAATGGATGAAATCGTATTTGCAAATGCAAGTTGCTGATTGTTGTGAGTATGAATGCCAATTGTTTTTCCGGGCAGTCTCTCCATGTATTTGGCGGCCAGAGTATCAATGTCCTCAGAGTAAAACGCGCCGAAGCTGTCAACAAGGTAAATAATCGGTACTCTGCTTTTTGAAAGGTCTTCCAGAGCTTCATTCAGCTCCCTCATACCGACGGTTGATACAGCCATCAGATTGATTGTTGTTTCATACCCTTTGTCGATACAATGATGAGCAAGTGCAACAGCAGAATCAACCTGATGAACATAACAGGCGACTCTTATCATATCAATTGAACTGTTTTCTCTTAAAGGGATATCATCATATTCAATTCTGCCAATATCAGCCATGACCGATAGCTTTATTTTTTTTTCTTCCTTGCCGATGACCTTTTTTAGATCATTTTCTGCACAGAATTTCCAGGGGCCGAATTCATCACGGGAAAAAGCATGCTCAGAGCTAAGATAACCAATTTCCATATAATCCACACCGGCTTCAGCTGTCGCTTCGTAAACATCCTTGACAAAATCGAGGTTAAATTGCCATTTATTCATTAACCCACCGTCGCGTACTGTACAGTCTATTACCTTAATCTCTGGCCTAAACATTTTCATTTTCTCCTGTTAATGTTAAAAAAATAAAATATTTAACTATAATTGTTGATTACAGTTTATACACTCTCTTACAAATATTTTTACGTTGTCAGAAATACGATCAATCTTCTTGTTTTTCAAAGCATTGCTGCCGAATAAAGCTGAACTTACACCAACAGCTTTCGCGCCAGCTTTAAAATAATCTTTCAAATTATCAATACTTACACCGCCGACAGCGACCAATGGAATATCATCAAAAGGGCCATTCAGGTCTTTGAAATACTGTGGCCCATACAGCCCCGAAGGAAATATTTTTACCATATCAGCACCTTCGGCTCTTGCTTTGTACACTTCAGTTGGTGTTAACGCCCCAGCAATCATAGAGATCTTTTTTTCTACGGCAAACTTCACAACTTCTATATCTAGGTTTGGCGTGACGAAAAACATTGCCCCGGCATCAGCTGCCGCTTTTGCCTCATCCAGATTTCGAATTGTTCCCATTCCCAGTAATTTACCTGCAGGAATTCTTCCAGCAAGCTTATTGACAATCCGAGCTGCATTTTCTGTATTCATTGTCAGTTCAATAGCGGAAAGTCCGGCTTCAAATGACGCAAACATGATGTCAGTGAAAAATTCCTCATCGACCCCTCTTACAATTCCAATTACAGGTACATCGAGCTTCATCTCGTTCTCCCTAAAGCTCGTGTATGATTGTTTGAAGCTCATTAATTGAAATTTTCTGAACAACAGAGTCGCCAATATCGGTCAAAAGGACGAAGTGGATATCATCTCCTTTTCTTTTTTTGTCTTTGTTCAATGCCTCAAGGATAATGTTTCTGTCGAAATTGATTTCCACAGGAAGTTTATAATCTCTCAAAAGTTTAGTTATCCGATCCGCTTTTTGTTGAGATAGAAGCCCTTTTTTGACAGAAAGAGATGCGGCGAGCACCATTCCCAGGCTGACAGCTTCTCCGTGAGGCATTTTAATAGTTTTTTCAATGGCGTGTCCAAAGGTGTGGCCAAAATTGAGTTTTCTGCGCTCACCTTTTTCTGTTTCATCTCTGTTTACGATAGTAGATTTGATGATGACAGAGTCATAAATAATTTTTTCAATAACTTCAGGGGTGATTGCTAATGCGGCATCACAGTTTTCTTCCAGGTAAGTAAAATAATCTGAACTCTCTATCGCTGCGTGTTTGATGATTTCAGCAAATCCTGATAAAAGTTCCCGCTCTGGAAGAGTTTTTAATAGGTTATTGTCACAGATGACAAACTTCGGCTGATTGAAAACACCAATCATATTTTTGTAGCCTTTGTGGTTAACACCATTTTTACCACCAACGCTTGCATCGACCTGAGATAAAAGCGTTGAAGAAACAAAGCCGAAATTTATACCTCTTAGGAAGGTTGATGCAATGAAGCCTGTGATGTCACAGACAATCCCGCCACCGATTCCGACTAAAAAAGTAGAGCGCTGGGCATCTTTTTCTAAAAGCTGCTGGTATATATCAGCAGCAGTATCAAGCGTTTTAACACTTTCTCCTGTTCCGATGGTGATTGTATCAACATTAGGGAACTGGCCTGCATAATATTCTGAAACGTTTTCGTCCGTTATAATAACAACATTATTTTGCGGAATATATGTTGAAAGATTTTCAAGTTTTTCACCAACGAGAATATCTGAATTTCTTCTGCTTCCTTTGACTGCTACCTTGATCATATTTTTCTCCAAAACAACTAAAATTCCACTGATAAATTTTTAAGATACCAGATATCTTATTTCTAACAAAAACACAATAATATGATCGATTTTGATAAAAAATGACCTCGATTCATTTGCTGATAGAAAAGGTAGGTGTAGTTGAAAATGACCAAAGTTCAATAAGTTAAGTGACCCGCGTTCAATGTTTTGGATGACCATAGTTCAATATTTTAATTTGTCCGGTTAGAAAATCTGATTAATTAGGTACTGTCATTGAGGAAGAAACTTTGCTTTATTTAACTTTTGAAATTAGTGAGAGAAAAAATCAATAAGCATAATTCAGGAAAACTCATTTTGAATTATGCTTATTTTATAATGCAGATTATTTATTAATTGTAATTGAGTTTCCTTTAACCCAGTTTTTATATTCATTGGTATAATAGAGGTAGGTACTTGAAGCAGCCCCTGTGTATGTTCCGGGGAATTCTGCTTTTAGGTCGAGGTTGATTTCTCTTTTTTCACCTGGCTTCATTTGCCTGTAATAAACTATCACATTATTTCCTCTGACCTCGTAGTAATCAACAGCTTTCTTCTCCTGCAGTTCTTTCAGCTGCCATGGCTGAGGAGAAAGTCCTCCGGGGACACCTATGATTGCGATGGTCATTGGCAGGCCGTCATCAGGTTTTAGATTGGAGAGCGTAGATTTTAACCTGATTGTATCTCCAGTTTTAATATTTTGCTCTCCAATGAGCAACTCAGTTTGAAGGCTGACACTACATTTTGGCGAAGACTGCGGTTCCTCTGTGTTGTAATTGATTGAGAACGTGTATGGCAACGGGTGTTTAACATCGCTGCATTTTATTTCAACCTGATACACACCTTCTGTAAAATATTGATTCAGTACATCACCGGAAATGGTAATCTCATTTTTCTCACCTTTTTCGTACGATTTTGTTGCAACCTTTTTTCCGTTAACAAAAACTTCAAATGTTCCTGATTCGGCTGTTTTTCTTGAAAATTTTGTATAAGCAACAAGTGCCTTTAGTGCAAGAACGGTACTTTGTGTATTACCGAAACCACCATGAGGAGATCTTGCGGTGATGATGAATTTAACTGCTTTGCCAGTTTTGCCGGGATTTTTTTCGGCTGACTTTAAAGCAGCAAGAACAGTCAGTGCCGTTGTTTCAATACTTAAGGCCTTTCCTGTTGAGCGTGTTACAGAGTGTGTTTTGCCCGTAAGGCTGCCATCTGCCTGTTGATGTTTCAATAGCTTCACAAGTAAACCACTCGCTCTTTTATCTTTTAAATTAAGCAGTGCATTGCAGACAAGAGCCATCTGGTAAGGATCATCTTGTTTCTCAGCAGTTTCAAAAGCTTTTTCAACTTCATTTTTTATTTCATAAATGAATCCGGCCTCCGATAAAGCATAAACAATATAGGCATTGGTAATTTCATCCGAAGCACGTCCAAAACTGTCAAGTGCTTTAGAGTTTCGGCTAAAGCCTCCTTTGCCATCACGTTTATCAAGAATCCAGTTACCGGTACGGGTAAGCATCTTATTATCGACCCCACCGAAAATGCTTTGCATGTCTTTAAATTCCATAAGCCCGTATGCGGTCAATGCTTCATGCCCGGGGTTTGCACCAAACCATTCGTAACCTTTTTCTTTTGTTTCAAAGGAAATTAATTTTTTATAACCTTTCTCAACAAGTTCTTCTGCTTTTTTTATAATTCTGACATCTTTATTGTCGATCTCATTCATGTACTGCATTACCATTATATTGGGATAGGTGCTTGATGATGTCTGTTCGAAACAACCGTATGGTTCTTTTAAGATTGATTCAATCCCTTTTAAAAGATCAGTCAGGATGCTTGGGTATGCAGTGAATGTTGCATTGACTGTCCCTTTGACTGGATTTAAAATTTTAAATTTAAGTGATTTCTGTTTTTCCTGTGAAGAAACACCGATACTGACAGGGAATCCTTTTGGAGTAACCATAATTGTTTTACTGAATGAATCTTTGTCATTACCAATAGAAAACTCTGCCTTGAACAGATCTTCACCGGGAATGTTTAAAACCTGAAACGGTAGAAACAGAGTCTTAGCGACTCCCTTCCCCAATGTTATTTTTTCTGCAAAATTACCGGTTCTTTTCCATGAAGCGGGGGGCAGTATTTTAAGCAGGCCTTCAATGGTATCTTTACTGTTATTAACAATTGTTACAGGCAGTTTAAGGTGATCGCCCATGGATACCTCGGTTGGTATTTTGATATCAATACTAAAAGGCAGTTGTGTATAGTGGAGTTTTTCGGTTCGGCCCACAAGCCCGTCAACACCAATACCTTCAACGATAGATCTGAAAGACGTGATCTCATCAGAATTGTAGAATTCAATTTCAGCTTTTCCTTTTCTATCTGTTTCAAGATTCCCTTTCCAGAAAATAGTTGAACGAAAATCGACTCTTTCCTTTGTTGTCGTAGAAGTATAAACCGGTGCGGGAAATATTTTTGCCCTGTAATATACCGGAGTATCTTTTTTCCCTTCGGCAGGTATGAAAAGCTTTTTCTTTAATATTCTTCTGTCTTCAATGATTTCGTCTGCAAAGCCGAGCTTTTCTTCAACCTGCATATTGTCTGGAATATTTTTAACTTCATTTTTATTCTCTTCTATCGGCATTACCATTTCTTGAACCATAACAGCTTCATCATCCATAACAGCCATATTACCTTCGGCCATTGGCAGAGCGTTTTTAGCCCTTACACCCCAGAGAGGCAATCTACTTTTTACCCTTCTATCTTCAAGAAAAATGGTCACCCTTGAATTATAATCACTCACAAAAATACTGCTGCTTCTGGAATTTCCTTTTTTTGCTTTCAGTGTTTCTGTTTCGTAAAGGTCAATATTTCTGAAAACAAAAGTACCGTTTTGGGCAGTAATGGCTTTTCTTCCAGAAAGCGTAGATTGAACCTCAGCTCCTGAAACAGGTTTTCCGTTGTATCTGCTGGATAACACCACTCCTCGGATTTCAGCTTTTTCAGCTTTAAATTCTGGTGAATATTTATCAATCTCAAAAATATCCTTCCAGACAAAACGCCGCCAGCCATGGGTCAGCATGAGATAATCCATGGCTTCACCAGCTTTTTCTTCTTTAGGATCAAAATAAAAATCCGGCTCAAATATTTTGGTTTTAAGATCTGGTTCAAGGAGTAGCTTTGACAGAATATTCCCTTCCTTTACGTCTGCAAAGGAGATAAGTCTGTCATCTGTGACTGAAAGAGATAATTGAGCAGGCATTGGCAACTCTCGCTCATCAAAAACTCTGATACTCATTTTTACCTTTTCACGGGGGAGGTATTTTTCTTTGTCGGTTTTTATAGTAATGCTCATTTGCTTATTTTTATTCACAAAAACAAGCCGTTCAGCCCGCTCAATTTTTTTTGAATCAAAAAGAGTTACTTGAATTACCCCCATTGGGAAATCAGTTGTATCGGTTGTGAATTGATTTTCCCCCTTTACAGCCTTAAATGAAAAAGCCTTGACTTCTTTGCCTCTCGATTTGGCTATAATCGTTAACTCTTCTTTCTCTGTAGATTTTATTGTTAACGTAATTTTATTATTTTTGATTTTTGTAAGCGACAGGACGTAGCCTTTTTTCAATGATTCAGGAACGGGAAACTTTTTATCAACACCTGTTGGTTTTAGAACTTTTATATAGTAGTTTTCTTTGTATTTCGGGGTAAACTTAAATGAACCCATCCCTTGATGAAACGTTTTGAAATCTGCGATTTTTTGCCCACTTTCTGTCTCTACAATTGCTTCTATGTCAGCGGGTTTACCAAATTCATCAACAGTTCTTACAGCCACTTTTGATTTAAAACCTGCAACGAGATCTCCGCCTTCCGGGAAAGCTTCCAGGGTGATATTGTTTAAAAGAATTGGGATAGACCTTGAAATTGATTCATTTTTACCCTGATATCTGAGAATTATATTTAAAAGACCATCGGAAGAATCAATATCTACAGGTAACTTGAATTGAATATCAGCAGTACCTTTATTATCTGTTTTGCCGGAGGCTGTGATGTAAACTTTATTTTTTAGTTTTGCTTTATACGTAAACCGGAAATTTTGGAGTGGTTTATTTGCAAGGGTTTCAAGTTTAAGATTTGCGGTAACTTTTTCGCCTTTCCCATAAGATTCACGGTGAAAGCCAAGTTTCATTTTAAGGGCAGGTAAAACAACTTTTTGTATCTGAATCTCTTTTTCAAAAAATGCCGGCTGTTCTTCATTCTCCTGCCACTTGGTATAGGCTTTTACCTTATACAATCCTCCTGAAATATTTTCATCGAGTTGTATGTCTCCACTGCTGGTTCCATTTCTTGCAATCAGAGTAAGCTTTTTTTCAACATTCCCACCTGGCGCTATAAACTCCACATACAGTAATTCAGTTTTATCAGAGGGTTTCATATCAGAACCGTTTCTCAGATACCCCTGAAACCAGATCGTCTCCCCCGGATGATAAAACGGTTTGTCAAACATCAGATAGATTCTTTCTTCAGACTTTTTTTCTTCAAATGAATTGAGAAGTGTCTTTAATTCAGTGATAAACTCGGTTTCCTGAATCGGGTGGAATGCTCCTTTCCCAAACGCAGAAAAACAGATGATTAAAAATACAAGAGAACACACAATACATGATGCAGTGGCTTTTTTTCTGGAAAGCATATAACCCCCGGCTGATTAACTTTAATTTATTTTCAGATAAGTGAAACTATTGTTGTGTGATTAGCAGTGATTTTACCACCGACTGATATTATTACAATATTTTTTATTTTTTCTTAGGTGTCAGTTACTTCGATCCATACTTCTATATTGAATGGCTTCTGATATGTGATGGGTTTGAATATTGTCGTTCCCCTCAATATCGGCGATTGTTCTGGCAATTTTGATCACTCTGTTGAAAGCACGAGCTGACATACCGAAACGTTTAATGGCCATTTCCAAAAGGATGCTTGATTCTTTTTCTAATTTGCAAAAAGTCTTCACCTGCCGGTTACTCATCTGGGAATTTGAGTGGATTTTAGAATTTAAAAATCTTTTTGATTGAATATTCCGAGCCTTTATAACTCTTTTTCGAATTTCATTTGAAGTTTCACCCGGAGAGTGATTCTCCATTTTTCTGAAAGAGACAGCCGGAACTTCGATCTGAATATCTATTCTGTCGAGAAGAGGGCCTGAAATTTTTGCACGGTATTTTTGCACTTGATGGTGACTGCACTTGCATTCGTGCGTAGGGTCTGAAAGGTAACCGCAAGGGCAGGGATTCATTGCTGCAATTAATGTAAAACCCGATGGAAAGGTGAGGGTTGATGTTGCTCTTGAAATAGTTACATTCCCATCTTCCAATGGTTGTCTTAACACTTCAAGAACATGTTTTTTAAACTCTGGAAGTTCATCTAAAAAAAGAATTCCATTATGAGCGAGTGACACTTCTCCAGGTCTTGGTTTTTGCCCGCCACCAATGAGGCCAGCATCTGAAATTGTATGATGTGGAGCCCTGAATGGTCTTGTTGTGACAAGCGCTTGATCTTGTTCAAGCATTCCTGTTATTGAAAAAATTTTTGTTGTTTCAAGTGCCTCTCCAAATGTTAAAGGGGGAAGAATCGAAGGGAAGCTCCTGGCAATCATCGTTTTGCCAGAGCCTGGCGGGCCAGTCATCAGGACATTATGAGAGCCGGCAGCTGAGATCTCCATTGCTCTTTTAACGTGTTCCTGCCCTGCAATATCAGAAAAATCAGTATCTGGCTGAGTGTGGTTTTGAAATAGTGCTTCGATATCAGCTTGTTCGGAGGAAATTTGGGAAAAACCAGACAAAAAACCGGTTACCTGGGCAAGCGTCTTTACCGGATAGACGTTTATACCTTTTACAACAGCGGCTTCTTTCCGGTTCTCGTAAGGCACGATGATTGATGAATACCCAGCTTTTTTTGCTTCCATGGCCATTGTGAGAGAACCTTTTACCGGTTTGACTCTTCCGTCGAGTGACAGTTCTCCAATAACTATACACTGTTCCATCGCCTGCTGAGGAATTGTCCGGGTAGCGGTCAGTATGCCAAGAGCCATTGGCAGATCAAAAGCGGTCCCTTCTTTTTTAATATCGGCCGGTGCAAGGTTTACAGTGATTCGGTCATCCGGGAAGTTATAACCTGAATTTTTGATTGCAGCTTTTACCCTTTCCTTGCTTTCCCTGACAGATGTTTCAGGTAAGCCAACTGTTGTAAATGTTGGTAAACCGGAAGTGATGTCAACTTCAACCTCAACAAAAAAAGCATTAACACCAACAACAGCACAGCTCAGAATTTGTGCAATCAAGAAAACCTCCTCATGTAATCGGCTACAGGTAAAGACTTAATGAACGTAGATAAACCAGTGAAGAGGGTTATAACAGATGTCTTCACAGGGAACAATCTTTTTGTGTTTTGCAATTTTTAATCATTTGGTGTATAAAATGAATTTATTATTACTTAAATGAAATTATTAATTATATGACTATATATCCAAAGCAGAGAACGTTGGCCAAGCCGGTTTCCATCGAAGGCGTCGGAGTGCATTCAGGGATAAAGGTACGGCTTACACTTAAGCCTGCACCCACCAATCATGGTATAAAATTTATCAGAACTGATCTGCCTGACAGCCCTGCAATCAATGCCTTATTCAACTCAGTAGTTGATACAAGCCTTGCAACAGTTATCGGTAAAGATGGTGCTATTGTTTCAACTATAGAGCATCTTATGGCAAGTTTTGTTGGCTTTTCTGTCGATAACGCCATCGTTGAGCTGAATGGTTATGAAATGCCGATTATGGATGGCAGTGCTAAGGTTTTTACCTCTATGATTCTTGAAGCGGGTATTCAGGAGCTAAATGCACCGAGATCTTTTTTTGTTATCACAAAACCACTTGAGATAGAAGAGGACGGAAAATACGTTAAGTCCTTTCCGGCATCAGAATTCAGGCTGGAGTGTGTTATAGATTTTACCCACCCGCTGATCGGAAAACAGTCTTTCGATTTTACTCTATCTGAAGATTCCTTTAAGGATGACATCTGCGAAGCAAGAACATTTGGCTTTTTTCAGGACATCGAACATCTGAAACGTTTTGGGCTCGCCAAAGGTGCAACTCTTGAAACAGGTATTGCAATAGACCAGGCAGAAATAATGAATGAAGAAGGGTTGAGGTTTGATAACGAATTTGTCAGACATAAGCTTCTTGACTGTCTTGGAGACCTTTCGCTTATCGGGATGCCTATCATTGGGCATATAGAGACTTTTAAATCTGGTCATGCTTTCAACCATGCTTTTCTAGAAGAATTATTTGTCAGAAAAGACTGCTGGACAACAAAAACATTTGACAGTCTTCAAGAGCAAAAGTCCACCTCGCCAAAACCGCTTGCCATTTAAAGCTCTCTCAGATATAAAATATACAAAAAAACATAAGGAATTAAATACTTAAAAAATGATGTATATTTTTAAAAAGAGATTACTTTTGTTTGTTCTCAGCACGGCTTTATTAATAGCCAATTCAGTTTATGCTGAGGATGCAAAAGTTCTGAATATGACCGTAAAAAATACCCGCGACAATCTATTGCTCTATTTTGAGCTCCAGAACTCGTTTACCGAAAATATTCTGAAGGCAGTTGACAGCGGTGTTAAGGTATCATTTACATTTCCGGTTCAGCTTTACAAAAAGAGACGGATGTGGCCTGATGAAAACATCGTTGATACTACACTCCAACACACCCTTAAGTATGATGCTTTGAAAAAAGAATATGTTATTACCCGATCCTGGAACCCGGAAAAAACCATCACTGTAAAGACCCTTGACGAAGCAAAAAAGTACATGAATCATGTCGACGGATTTAACCTTTCCCAGCTCGATCAACTGGTAAAAGGCAACTTATATCAGGCTCGGGTAAAGGCTGAACAGGATAGATTATCATTACCGTACTATTTGAAGTATATTTTATTCTTTTTCTCCTTTTGGGAATTCGAAACAGACTGGTGCTTAATTGATTTTGAATATTAATTCACAGAGTGTGAAACAAAACAAATGAAAAACAAGCTAAATATCGATGATGCCCATACTCTCGGGTATGAAAAAATAAGGCGAAAGAAGGAATTTGCCTTAATTGGTGTTATCATTGTTGTTGTTGCTCTGATCTCGTTTGCGATCACAAAGACAACGAACTTTGGCGCTGATTTTCCAATATCTAACACGATATTGATGTTTATTCTGATTAATATCAATATGATGTTGCTGTTATTTCTTATTCTTCTTGTTTTTAGAAATGTTGTAAAACTCTACTATGAACGAAGGCAGGGGGCTGCCGGGGCAAAACTGAGAACAAAACTCCTTCTGGCCTTTATTACAATGTCCTTATTGCCAACGGTAGTTCTTTTTTATTTTTCAATTCAGTTTATTTCAACAAGTATCGATTTCTGGTTTAATGCACCCGTTGAACAGGCCCTGGAAAACTCAATTTCAATAGGTCGCCAGCTATATAAAAATGTGGAAGACAACAACCGGTTTTTCCTTGAAAGAGTTTCCTATCAGGTTAAGAGAAAACAATTTCTAAAACCCGAAAACGGAAAACCTTTTAAACATTATATTAACGTTAGTCAGAGGGCTTTTAATCTACATGCGATTGAAGTGTATGACATCAATTCAAACAGACTGGTTTTATCAACGAATGATGACCTGGAAAGAGCCTTCTCAGACCCTGTCTCTGCAAATGAACTTCAAAAGGAGATGGGTGACAATAACGTTAGGACGTATACGGAGCATATTGCAGAAGGTGAACTTGTCAGGTCCATCGGGTCGATACCCTTTGGAAAAGATCGTTCCGAGACAAAAGGTTTTGTTGTTATCTCGATTTTAATTCCTCCCGGAATGTCAGAGAATATGGCTTCTGTTTTAAGAGGTTTTGAGGAGTATCAGCAGATAACGCTGATGAAAACGCCGATCCAGATTTCATATTTTATTGCCCTTTCAATTGTTGCATTGCTTGTTGTTTTCTGTGCTATCTGGTTTGCTTTTTATCTTGCAAGATCGATTACAATTCCGGTTATGGAACTGGCTGAAGGTATCCGGCGTGTTGCTGAAGGTGATTTGAGCTTTAATATAGAGGTTTCTTCTGATGATGAAGTTGGGCTACTTGTCCAGTCCTTCAACAAAATGACACGTGACCTTGGCATAAATCGGGAACAGCTTGCGCTTTCTGCACGCATGCTGCGAGAACAGAACCTTGAAATAGAAGAACGTCGGCAATATATGGAAATCGTTCTTCAGAATGTTGCTGCTGGAGTTATTTCCCTTGACCCATGGGGCCAGATTGCAACCATTAATAAATCGGCCGAAAGAATGCTCGGGATAGAGGGAGAGAGTGTCTTAAAACTCGATTACAGAGAGCTTTTGCATGGTCGTGAACTTGAAAGAGCAGATGAAATTTCTGAGAAAATGCAGTTTTCAACCAAAGGGCTGGACTTTCCCTTGAGTCTTACGGTCAATAATAAATTAAGAAGTTTTATGGTTCACTCAAACCTCTTGAAAGATGATAATGGTAACACAATTGGTACTGTTATTGTTTTTGATGATTTGACGGAACTTGAAAAAGCCCAGCGTATCGCAGCATGGCGTGAAGTGGCAAGAAGGATAGCTCATGAAGTGAAAAATCCCCTGACACCAATTGCGCTTTCAGCTGAACGGTTAAAAAGACGCTATTCAAAGCAGATTGATGAGGCTGTTTTTGACGAGTGTACCCGAACAATTATTGACCATGTTGGCCTTATTAGAAATCTTGTAAATGCATTTTCGACGTTTGCGAACTTTCCGGCATCTATACCTGAAATTTGTGAACTACCTGTTATAATAGAGGAATCTGTCGCATTGTACAGAGAGAGCCATTATAAAATTGCTTTTTCTGTCCACGTTAAAAATGAAATTCCTGCGTTGAATATTGACCGACAACAGATCAAACAGGCGATGATAAATTTGCTGGATAATGCGATAGCCGCTTTGAAAAACAAAGGGGCAATAGATATTACCCTTAGCTACAATGCTGCTAAAGAGATTGTTTCTTTGGAAATTGCTGATACCGGAAGTGGTATACAGAGTCAAGTTAAGGCAAGGCTTTTTGAACCCTATTTTTCAACAAAAAAATCCGGTACAGGATTAGGCTTAGCCATAGTAAATTCAATAGTAGCAGACCATAATGCCGTCATTAGAGTATTAGACAACCGTCCCAGAGGGACAAAGTTTGTTATTGAATTCCCTGTGAAATAATTTTTAAGGAGAGATAAAATGTTTCCAACAATACTGGTGGTCGATGATGAACCCTCGATAAGGAGGTCTTTGGAAGGAATTCTTACCGATGAAGGATTTGAAGTTATAACTGCCGCCAATGGTTACGAGTGCCTGCAACTGGTTGAAACTGAGTTTCCTGATCTGATATTGCTCGATATCTGGATGCCTGGCATTGACGGACTTGAAACCCTGAAAGAGATTAAAAAAAATAACCCCCTGTTGCCTGTCATTATGATTTCTGGTCATGGAACGATTGAAACTGCAGTTACTGCAACGAAACAGGGTGCCTATAATTTTATTGAAAAACCAGTGGCGATAGACAAGGTGATTGTTGCAATAAACAACGCTTTGAATTTCAGACGACTGGAAGAAGAAAATAAGTATCTTCGGACCAAAATGATATCGAAAAATTCAATCAATGGTATCAGTACAGCGGTTCAGGGACTCAATATGCAAATAGCCGTAGCAGCGCCGTCAGAATCGCCGATTTTGATTGCCGGTGAGAATGGGGTTGGTAAAGAACTTGTAGCAAGGACACTCCACCAGTTTAGTCATCGATCAGAGAACCCGCTGATTACTGTCCATTGTGCTGCTATCCCGGATGATATGTTTGAAAGTGAATTGTTTGGCCATGAAAAAGGTGCCTTTCCGGAAGCTGTGAATAAAAATATTGGTAAATTTGAACTGGCTGACACAGGATCTCTTTTTCTTGATGAAATTGGGGATATGAGTCTTGCCAATCAGGCAAAAATTGCTCAGGTTATTGAAGAACAGTCATTCTCACGTCTTGGTGGGAATCGCGTCCAAAAAGTTGATGTGAGAATTATTGCTGCAACGAATAAAAATCTGGAAAAAGAAATTGAAACCGGTTCTTTTAGAGAAGATTTGTATTTTAGATTGAACGGTATTCCGATAGCTGTTCCTCCACTGCGTGAAAGACTTGAAGATGTCCCTATTTTGATCGATGTTTTTTTGAAAAAAGCGGCTGAGAAGACAGGTAAAGAATTAAAAACACTATCTCCTGAAGTTCTTGAACTTTTATCTGCTGATTTATGGCCGGGGAATGTGCGGGAATTGAAAAATCTTATTGAAAGACTCGCCGTCACTGTTGAGAACGATTTTATTGAACTTGGTGATATACCGAGTCCATATAACGTAAATGCGTCAGGCGGGATAGATAAAATACTGACGCCACTCAGTTCAATCAATTATCTCGAAGATGCCAGAAAAGAGTTTGAGTATGAGTTTGTTAAAACAAAACTCCAACTATACAACGGTGATCTGAATAAAGCAGCTCAGGCTATGGGGATTACTGTTGAAGATATAGAAACTATCTTAGATAAAAAATCATAGCATTACTCAGCGGCTTTACAACAGTGAGAGAAAAAATTGCGGATTATTGGTGGAAAGTATAAAAGAAAGAAATTGTTGTCAGTGCCGGGTGTAGAGACAAGACCCACTTCGGACAGACTGCGGGAAACTCTTTTTAATATTGTGTCTCATAGTGTTTTAGATGCGGTGGCTTTGGATCTTTTTGCAGGGACGGGTGCTCTGGGAATTGAAGCATTAAGTCGTGGTGCATCAAATGCGTTTTTTATTGAACGGCAACCTGAAGCTGTTGCGGTAATCAAAAAAAATATTGAAGCTTGTAGTTTTGGAAGTACAGCTCATACTGCTAAGTGGGATATTTCCAGAAATCTAAACTGTCTTAAAGGAAAAGGTCCGTTTAATCTTGTCTTTATGGATCCGCCCTATAATAAAGACATGATACCGGTGGCTTTAAATAATCTGAAGAAAAGTCAAAGTATAGCAGATCAGGCAATACTGATAGCAGAACATTCTGTGTCAGAGAAAATTGAACCTCTTCCAAAGGGTTTTTCAATTACTGATCAGCGTGTTTATGGTAAAACGGCTGTTTCATTTCTGGTTTACGAGAAATCAGAATCAGATATGTTGTAAAGCTGTAAACTATGATAAAGTCGCCTTGAATTTTTTTTAACTGAAAAAAAAGGATGCTCCGTATGTCAACTATTGCTGTCTACCCGGGTACCTTTGACCCCCTAACAAATGGTCATGTAGGTATCGTTAAAAGAGGGTTGAAGGTTTTTGATAAGGTTATTATTGTCATCATGAACAATAAAAGTAAAACCCCATTATTTACAGTTGAAGAGCGGATTGAGATCCTCAATGAAAGCTTAAAAGGGCTTGGGAATGTAGAAGTTGCCTCCTATGAAGGTATGGTTGTTGATTATGCGGTTCAGCGCGGAGCTACTGCAATTTTAAGGGGCATGAGAGCTGTCTCTGATTTTGAGGGTGAATTTCAGCTGGCCATGTATAATCGCCGACTCAACAGGGAGATTGAAACAGTCTTTTTTATGACCGGCTTAAGATGGCTCTTTATCAGTTCCTCCGGTATTAAGGAGCTGGCCAGTTTTGGTGGTAAGATTAAAGGCATGGTGCCGGAAGTTGTCGAGTTAAGAATGAAAGAAAAATTCCCAATCCTTGTTGAAGGAAAATAAATATGGATATCTGGCAGTTAAATATATTTTGTAAGGTGGTTGAATTGAAAAGTTTTTCTAAAGCCGGAAACAATATTCACCTGTCCCAGCCAACGGTTAGTAGTCATATAAAGGATTTGGAAGAACACTTTGACTGCCAGCTAATTGACCGGCTTGGAAAAGAAGCTCTTCCAACAAAGGCCGGAGAACTACTTTACAAGCATGCAAAAAAAATTATCTCAATGCGTGATAAAACAGAGATGGCACTCGCAGAGTTTAAGGGCGAAAAAAGAGGACATCTTGTTGTTGGTGGGAGCACAATACCAGGCGGCTATATTCTTCCCGGTATTATTGGTAAGTTTATCAATAAATATCCGGAAGTAACTATTGCTCTTGAAATTGGTGATACAGAGAAAATTATCTCGGATATTGGCCAGGGATTAATTGAAATCGCAATTACCGGAGCAAAGTCAAATGATAAAAATATAACTCAGGAAGCCGTTTTTGAAGATGAAATGGTACTGATAGTTAATGCAGATCACAAATGGTGTGCAAAAAAATCAGTCACTCCTGATATGATAATGACTGAACCCTTTATCATGAGGGAAGAAGGCTCAGGAACCCTGAAATCAATCCAGCTTAGTTTTGAAAATGCCGGTTTTGATCATACACAATTGAATACAATAGCAACTATGGGAAATACGGCTGCTATTTCCCAAGGAGTAAAAAGTAACGTCGGTATTTCGATTATGTCACCCAAGGCCGTTGTCGATGATTTAAAAGAAGGACGTTTGAAAGCACTCGCAATCAATGGGGTGGACTTAAAACGGAATTTTTATTTAACGACGCATAAAAACAGAACAAAATCACCACTTTGTATCTCATTCGAAAGCCTCCTCAAAGAGAGTGACTAAAACCCTTCCAGCTAACTTTAAAAATCATTGGTTAGATTGTTAAACCGTAGTTATATCAAACGGATCAGTGTTTTTTTCGGCCAAACATAGTTTTTCATTTAAAACATAGACACATGTTGATTTAGCAAAGCGAGCAGTGATATATTAATCTTAACAATAAGATTTTTAACAAATTGTCGCTCTCTTCATCATCCAAAAGATATACCACGTGAGGGGTTGCCTCCGGGAAATAGTAAGGGGAGAATGCGGCGTTAGTCGGCCTCCGGGTGTTCGTTTCTGCTTAAGCGGGATGCGTAATATCCGGGGGCCCTTTTTTTTTATTCTTCTATCTCTTCTTCCTTTTTTAAAACAAGAAAGAAAAGGTCGCCGGTATGCTTCATATGCCCTGCTGCAATTTCAGCGTACTCTCCGTTTCCTTTAAATATATCGGCTCTTCCACCACCCTTTATGGCACCTCCGGTGTCCTGATTTAGGACAAATCTGCTAAAATTGACCCACGATGAAATTTCAGCATCACCATCAATAAGAGGTTTTTGAGTTTTTATGAAAGCAAGGCCGCAGGCAGGAAACCTTTTTTTATCGGTAGCAATTGATCTTTCAGGAGTGACTTCAGCACTATAGCATCCGTAGGGTCCACCTTCCTCTAATCTGAAAAAAACATAACTGGTGTTATAGTTAAAGATGGTTGTGACCTCTTCAGGGTGATTGGTCAGGTATTCCCGAATCTTCTGCATCGACATTTCTTCTTTGGGGATGCTGTTGTTGCGTATTAAATAGGCTCCAATACTTTTATAGGAATGCCCGTTTTTAGTGTGGTAATGAACCCTTATTGAGCTGCCGTCATCAAGGTAGATGATCCCTGATCCTTGAATTTCAAGAAAAAAAAGATCGACTGCGCTATCGACGTAGGCAAGAATTTTTGTCTTGTCTTTTAAAATATCGCCGTTGCCGATTTCACTTCTGGTATAATAGGGCACAACAGTATTCTCATCTGTGTGTCTGCCCACAATTGTTCTTCGAAATGCTTTGTTATCTAAAAATTGTCTCAGATTTATTTCAACATGGTCATCCGGCTGTGCAAAAACAGGGTATTGATACGGGCCATGTTGTTTGAGGCTGCCTTTTAGACTTGGCTCATAGTAGCCGGTGAATAGAACTTTACCCGTCTCTTTCATACCTTCGGATTTATAGACGAGAAAATTGTCTCTTATATAATTGTTTAAGTCATCACGTGCCGGATTTTGTTGAATAAAAGCCAGAAAGTCTGAGAGAGTTTTAAGCATATGATCAGTGTTGTAAGAATCTTCACCAAAAACAAAGAGTTTGTCAGAGGGCATTTTATTGTAGTAGCCGATACTTTGTAATATACTCTGCTCAAGACTATCAAAAAAAAGATCGTCGGAAAATTTAGGATATTCATCAGGATCTATTTTAATCAATGCACTTTGGGTAGTTCGAGCCTGTTTTTTTAACAGACTGCAGCCTGAAATTAAAACTACAAGCAGCAAAATAGAAATAAACCTGAGGTAGTGAATACCTTTTATTTGATTGATTGAATTATTCTCTTTTGAAATGTCCACTTTTTCCACCTGTTTTTTCATAGAGAGCAATATCTGATATTGTCATTGTTTTATCGTATGATTTGCACATGTCGTATATTGTTAGAGCTGCCACCGAAACTGCTGTCAGTGCTTCCATTTCGACCCCTGTCTGACCTTTTATACTGACTTCGGCCGTTATATGTATTGCGTTTTTTTCAGTATCACTTGAAAAATCGATACCTGCATGTGTGATAGCCAGTGGATGGCACATGGGAATAAGATCAGCCGTTTTTTTCGCGGCCATTATGCCAGCAATCCGTGCTGTTTCAAGAACGTTACCTTTTTTTACTTTTTGCTGCGAAATGGCTTCGAATGTTTCCCGGTTCATATGAATACTTCCTTTGGCGACAGCTCGCCGACTTGTTGCCTCTTTGTCGGAGACATCAACCATGCGGATTTTCCCATTTGCATCTATGTGTGTAAAATCATTCATTCGTAGTTTTCCTGTATTAGAGTCAGCATTTTTAAATTATATAAAGAATTCAGTTTTTGCTGTAACTGTTTTTTTTATTTTGTTTAATGTGTCTGTCAAAGTATCAATGACATTTTCTCGGATATCACCAGCCACAACAATGTACATGACGTCATCACCCACTTCCAGTTTTTTATTTTCTTCAGCAATATCAACAAGAATTTCAATAATACCGGGTCTTTTCCTGTTTGTATCAATAATTCTTTGAAGCTCTTCGTAATCAACTGTGATTGAAAGACCGGAAACTTTATCTCCGTTTCGAGATGTTTCCCGTACAATACCGTTGTGGGTCAATATCATTCCGGCCTTACCGAAGTCCGGGTGTGCTTTAATTTTTTTTATAAGTGTGTTTACATCCATATCTTAATTATTCCTGATGTTTAAAATTTTTTGCAAAAGAAAAATCTTCAGGTGTGTTGACATTAAAAAAAGATTTTAAGTCTGGGTCAGCTTCCCTTAAAATTTTTTCTGAGATTTTTCGTGTTAGTTTTTCCTTAAAAAAAAGTTGAATTTTGTATTTGTCGGTCAATAAATTTTTTTCAATTTTTGCAAGATTTTTTTTAGAATAAGCGGCACACAATGCCTCAAGACCATTCTTTGTTTTCGGTATCACCACTGTGTAGTTGGGTTTAATGCACCCAGTTACTGCGTGTATCATTTTAGCACTTAAAAAAGGCATGTCACAGGGTGCAACAAAAATCCACGGGTTTGATGCATGAAAAAGTCCGGCGTGAAGTCCTGCTAATGCGCACTCTTTTTTATAAATGTCTGTGATGATTTTTACATCTAAATCCAAATATTCCTGAGGTGAATTTGTAACAACAATGACCTCATCAAAAAGTTCTTTGTAGATCCTTAAGAGTCTGTCAATGATCCGTTCATTGCCAACAGACATAAAAGCCTTGTTTTGTCTTAACATTCTGGAGTTTTGCCCACCGGCAAGTATGACTCCTGTGCAGGATTTAATCATAAATAATAAAAAAAATTGTAGCGGTTAAGGAAATAGTTTTCAGTTTTAACCTGAAACATCAACACAATAAACTGATATAGATAATACAGGGACTAAAAGCAAGAGATTTGCTCCAGTCGTTGGAAGATATTTACAAGTCATTTGAAAAATGCTTTATAGTCGGTTAATTTTGTTTAACGCCTGTAATCGTGAAAAAAGATTATCTAAAGACCGGATAATCCTTGATATTGAAATAAAGGATGATATAGAATATTGAATTGATTTTTTGCAATTATTTAAGATTCTATTTTTCAATAAAAACCGGGGTATTTGACAGTGATTATTCAATGTGTTTGGATTGCTGTAGCCTGTTGATTTTTATTACAGTGGAGAGGTGCTAATGAAACCAGACAATCTGATACTTGATTCATCTGACATTAACCGGATTATTACACGAATTGCGCACGAAATAATTGAGCAGCATAAGGGTGCTGAAAAGCTTGCACTGATAGGTATACAGACACGAGGTGTTTATCTGGCACAAAGAATTCAGCTTGAAATTGAGCGGACAGAAGGAACGCTTGTTCCCCGTGGTGAAATGGATATCAACCTCTATCGGGATGACTGGACAAGAATTAGCCAGCACCCCATAGTCAGGCCGACTGAGATCCCTTTTGAAGTTAATGATGTAAAGATTGTACTGATTGATGATGTGCTTTTTACCGGCAGAACAATCAGAGCTGCCATGGATGCACTGATGGATTTTGGACGTCCTGCGAGGATAGAACTCGCTGTTCTTGCGGACAGAGGACATCGGGAATTTCCGATTCAGCCGGATTATACTGGAAAGTACATTGAGACCAAATATAATGAAACTATTAATGTTCTGTTGTCTGAATGTGATGATACAGACGGAGTTGTAATAGAAAAAGGATAAGAATTATGGGAGTAAAAGGACATAAAAAAGAATCACCTTTGAGTGTGAAAATTGGTATTATTGCAATGTCTTCAAGCCGGACTGTCGAAGAAGACAGTAGTGGCGCATGGATGGCTAAACGTGCAAAAAAAGAGGGGCATGAAGTTGTTTGCCACATCGTTGTCCCCGATAATGAAGAAGAGATAAGGAAAGCGATCAGAGATTCAATTAGAGACAATAAACCTGATGCGCTTCTTCTAACAGGCGGTACGGGTGTCGCTAAAGCTGATGTAACAATTGAGGCGATTGTACCGATGTTTAGAAAAGAATTGTCTTCTTTTGCACCGGTGTTTGCTCAGTTAAGTCTCGAAAAAATTGACTCTGCAGCAATTATTTCAAGATCTGCAGCAGGTATCATTGGTGAGACGGTTGTTTTTAGCATGCCGGGAAGTTTAAACGCCTGTAAACTTGCCTGCAAAGCCTTAATTTTTCCTGAGGTGGGACACATTGTAAAACACATACGTGAATGATTTTTCTCAATCTTTTATAACGGGTGGGTGCTATGATTATCGGGTTAGATGTCGGAGGAACACATACAGATGTTGTTCTTATTGGAAAAGATGGTCCAATAAAAGAAGTTAAGGTTCCAACTGATACGTCCAATCTTTTCAGCTCAGTTTTGTCGGCTCTTGGGAAAATAACGGCCGACTGTAATGTAAAAGATATAAAGAGACTTGTTTTAAGCACTACCTTGACAACAAATGCGATTGTGACTGAAAATGTCGCACCTGCCGGAATGATTGTTACAAGTGGCCCCGGTATTAATCCTGAGTTATATAAAACCTGCCAGCATTATTATTGTGTTGAAGGTTCCATGGATCATCGGGGCAACGAAAACGCCTTCATCAATGAAAATGAAATATCAGATATTGCAGAAAAAATGAAAAATGACGGTATCCGGTATGTCGGTGTTGTCGGTAAATTTTCTATCCGAAATGCATCACATGAGTTAAAAATTCAGAAAATACTATCGGATTACTCATTTGAAAAAATATTTCTTGGCCATGAATTTTCGGGTAATCTGAATTTTCCCCGTAGGATTTATACGACTTATCTGAATACATCAGTCTATAATATCCATAAAGATTTTTTTGAAGCCGTCAAAAAATCACTTCAGGAGAAAGGGTTTGAGATACCGATTCACATTCTGAAAGCAGATGGGGGAACGATGAATTTTACATCCTCTATCAACTATCCTGCGCAAACCATTTTATCTGGCCCTGCCGCGAGTGTTATGGGCGCAATTGCGCTGGCCCCTGAAAAAGGGGATATCATCGTTCTTGATATTGGTGGTACCACGACCGATATAGCAGTTTTGATTAATCAGTCACCCGTTCTTGAACCCCTCGGAATCACGTTAGGTAACAGAAAGACCCTGATTCGCTCCCTTAAAACGAAGTCAATCGGACTGGGTGGTGACAGCCATATTAGTATTGATGATAATAGGCTCGTTGTTGGCCCACTTAGAAAAGGTGCTGCGATGGCGTATGGTGGTGATGTCCCAACACCCACCGACGCTTTTTTTGTTTTGAATGATGCCAGTGGTGGAGATAAAGGGGCTGCTGTCAAAGGTATTTCAGAACTTGCTGATAAACTGGGAGTACCTGTAGAAGAAGCTGCAAAAAAAATTATCAGGCAGTCTTGTGAAACAATTATCAAAAGCGTTGAGAATATGGTCGCTGATATTAACAGTAAACCTGTCTATACGGTTCATGAAATGCTGGATGGCTACAAGGTGAAACCATTAAAAATTGTTGTCCTTGGAGGCCCTGCAGAAGCTTTTGCAAAGTATATTGGCGAATATTTTGATTACACGGCAACGCCGGTTCCGATGTGTGGGGTTGCAAATGCTATTGGCGCCGGCCTTGCACGAACAACCTGTGAAGTCTCCCTTTTTGCAGATACTGAAAAAGGAGTGATTCTTGCTCCCGGTGAAAAATATTCACGAGCAATTAAATCAAGATATACATTTGCAGATGCAGAGCAGACTGCAAATGAGTTATTAAAAGAGAAAGCTGTATCCCGGGGAGCAGATCCTGAAAATATTGAAGTTGAAGTTTTAGAAAGTCAATCTTTCAATATGGTCAGAGGGTTTAGGACAACCGGAAAGAATATCAGAATAAAGGTTCAGGTGAAGCCGGGCCTTATCAGTGGATATGGTGTAAGAACTTAATACTTTTAATGATACAGTGTTTAAACTAATTAGCAGGAGTCGACGATGCTTAAGGCGACAAATAAAACAGGACTCGTTTTTTTCCCGGCTTTTGACTGGGCAATCGACCCAACTCATCCCGAAAGAGAAGAAAGACTTTTATATACACAGGACCAGGTTTTTGAAGAGGGTCTGTTTGATATAGAAAACATTATTGAATACAAACCTGAGCTGGCTACAGAAAAGGATATTAAAAGGATTCATTTCTGTGCACCGGATGTCTATTCTGTTACGACAAAATCTCATTTTATCAGTGCTGGCGGTGCCATAACAATGGGTAAGGCACTCATGGAAAAAGAGATTGAAAAGGGCTTTGCACTTGTAAGGCCTCCTGGTCATCATGCAATGCGTGTTGTTCATGGCGGCAGAGGCTTTTGTAATATTAATAATGAGGCAATACTGATTGAACATTTAAGGGCCAACTACAATGTTGGTAAAGTTGCCATTGTTGACACAGACTGTCACCATGGGGATGGTACACAGGATATATACTGGCATGATCCGGATACACTTTTTATATCGATCCATCAGGATGGAAGAACACTTTATCCGGGTTCCGGTTTTACAGACGAACTTGGCGGTCCGAATGCTTTTGGAACAACGGTTAACATTCCACTGCCCCCTGAGACATCGGATGAAGGATATCTTTATACAATTGAGAATGTTGTTTTACCCATACTGGAAGATTTTAAACCGGATCTTATTATTAATTCTGCCGGGCAGGACAATCACTTTTCAGACCCCTTAACAAATATGAATTTTTCAGCTCAGGGCTATGCAGCTCTTACAGAACTTTTAAAGCCCGACATAGCAGTTCTTGAGGGAGGCTACTCTATTGAGAGTGCTTTGCCGTATGTGAATACAGGTATTATACTTTCTTTAGCGGGACTGGATTACAGCGGTATTATCGAGCCTGGTTATGACAGGGCAAGATCAATGCAATCGTACAATGTCACCAAGGCTATTGAAAAAATTGCTGGGGTTGTTCTTGAAAACTGGAAAAACAGAAAAGAGCTTCAGGCAAAGATTCGTGGTGACAAAGAGTTCGTAGAGAGACGGCGAACAATTATGTACGATACGGATATGATTTATGAGATGCAGAAAGACACGATACGAATATGTGATGATTGTGGAGGCGTTTTAAAAGTTGATTCATCCTCTGATGCCGGTCATCATATTTTTGGTGTTTGTATTCCAGTGAAAGCCTGTAGCAAATGCGTTGAAACAGGTTATACTTGGTATGATTCAGCTGATTCAGGGCCGTTCGACAAAGTATTTTTACAGGATCGTGTTAAGGATGAGTATACTGAAAAAAGTTAAAGTCAGAATAAATTGAAAAGAGAAAAACGTCAACAGAATCTGCGGAAACGGGCAGAAATATTACGCCTGATCCGCAGATTTTTTTTTGAGAACAATTACCTTGAAATTGAGACACCGATCAGGATTCCTGCCCCGATCCCGGAAGCCTATATTGACTCTTTTGACTCCGAAGGATGGTGTCTTCATTCATCTCCAGAAATATGCATGAAGCAGCTTTTAGCTTCGGGTTATGAAAAAATATACCAGCTGTCCAGGGTTTTCAGAAAAGGTGAAAGAGGGAATAAACATCTCCCTGAATTTACAATGCTCGAATGGTACACAAAAGGCGACTCCTACATTGAGCTTATGCAACAGTTGGAGGATCTCGTCCGGTTGATTGCTATTGAATTTGGTGAGCAGAATAAGATTCAGTATAATAAAAATATTGTTGATTTTGGGTCTGCTTTTGAAAAACTGTCTGTGAAAAATGCATTTGAGAAATACTCAGAAATTTCAATGGAACAGGCTCTTTCTGATAAAAAATTTGATGAAATAATGGGGTTTGAAATCGAACCATTATTAGGTTTAACTCGCCCTGTTTTCTTATACGATTACCCGGCAGAAAAAGCCTCTCTTGCCCGATTGAAAAAAGATGATAATAAATATGCTGAACGGTTTGAACTTTATATTTCAGGTCTGGAGCTTTGTAATGGCTTTAGTGAACTTGCCGACCCTGTTGAACAGCGTATGCGCTTTATTATGGAACAGGAAATAAGAGTGGGGGAAAATAAAAACATTTATCCCCTGCCAGAGAAATTTTTAACCGCTTTGATGTTTTTCCCTGAATCTGCTGGTGTTGCCGTTGGTATTGACCGATTGGTTATGTTATTTACTGATTCTGATGATATTAACGATGTTGTGGCTTTTAGCCCTGAAGAATTGGTGGACGATTGAAACGAACTTTAAAAGAACTTGCACAATTTGCCTTTGATGCCAGTCAGAAGAAATTCAGCAAGCTCTCATCTAAAAAACAGCATGAACTGATTGCGGCGATGGCGTCTGACTGTCTTATGACGGGGCAATACAATGACTTTTTATCTCGTTATGAAGAGCTGCAAACCTGGGTCAATTTAGATCAGTATCTACCTCCAGTCTGGCTTTCTGAAAAAGAGGCACTTCGGGAGTTTAGCTCATTTCACGGCTCTTTTTCACCAACCTCTGTTATTTTAAGTGGGTTAAGCAAAAACGGTAATAACAATATGTCGTGGGACCCTATGTTTGAAGTTTCTGTGATGGTTGACCAGATAAGGAGTCCCTTTAATGCAGGGTCTATTTTAAGAATTATTGATAATTTTGGTTTTAAAGAATTCATTCACTCAACGTCAACGCTTAGTTTAAATCACCCACAGTTAGTAAAATCAGCGAGGGGGTCTGAAAAATGGATCCCGGTAAGATTTGAAGAAAACCCTCTTCAGCTTCTTGAAAATTCAGATATACCTGTTGTTGGTATAGAAAAAACAAACGATGCCGTTAATATTGAGGGTTGGAACCCGCCTGATAAATGCATTCTGGTTGTGGGAAATGAAGAATATGGTATCTCTGAATCAATCTTAGAACGATGTACTCAAAAAGTTCAGATACCGATGTATGGGTTTAAAAAGTCAATGAATGTGCACCATGCCCTTGCTGTTGTCGCTCAACGATTTGTGGCGGGGAAGCAGGTTATGAGCTGAAACTTGCTTTCAGCTGTGAAACGAGTCTATTTCTGAACTTTTATGATTGATTTATCTGTAAGGATACCGTTAACAAAAAAACCATCGGTTACTCTGCCATCAGTTGTTGTTACAATCCCGTGGCCGTTCTGCATATTGTTTTTCCATTCTCCGATGTATACTTTTCCGTCTGGATAAATATAAGTACCTTGCCCATCAAATTGACCTTCTTTGAAATTACCTGTGTATCGTTCTTTTTCAGAAATAATTTTTGTCCCAAAACCGTTCAATTCGGAGTCCTTAAAGTTACCTTTATAAAGGTGTTTATTCAGATCCAGCAGAATACCTTTCCCATCAGGCCGGTTGTTTTTGAATTCACCGGAATATTTTTTACCATTCAAGTAAGTCAGTTCACCATACCCATGTTTTTCTGAATTAACAAAATTACCGGTATAAACTTCTCCCGATGGATGTGTTATTGTCCCATTACCATTTGCAAGACCATTTTCAAAAGCCCCAATATAGAGTTTCCCGTCAGGGTATTTATACTCACCCTGGCCGTGCACTACCCCGTTATGAAACTCACCATTATAGACTTCGCCATTTAAGTAATAAAATATGCCTTTACCGTTGTACTTATCATTAGCAAAACTTCCGGTATATTTTTCACCATTAGCAAACGATAGGGTGCCTTGACCGCTGAATAAACCATCTTTAAACTCACCGGTATACTTGTTTTTATTTGCAAAAACATATACTCCTTGTCCATTATACTGGCTGTTTTTGAATTCGCCGGTATAGACATGGCTCTTGCTATATGTTTTTTTCCCTTTGCCGTCGAACTGAGCATTCTGAAAAGAGCCGGAATAAGTATAACTTTTCCCCTTAAAGACTCCCTGCCCGTTAATGCAGTCACCCTTTATACACTCAGAAAAGCATATAGATGGAATGAAAAGAGCTGTCAGTATATAGATTATAAATTTGTCTGTCATAACTGCTCCGGATGTAATCAACGGTAATTGAATTGTCTTAAAATAGTTCAAAAAACCGGCGGTAAAGCCGGTTTTTTGATTGTGTATATAGTTTAAACAGGTTTTAGGTCTGGGAAGTTTTTATCAAGAGTCTTATTCCAGGAATCAACCATGTCCGCTGTTTTTTCTATAAGTTCAGTGTAATCACCCTCGATGGTGATGTTGATGATTGAGTCTCCTTGAACAATGCTGTCAACAACTTTCTGGTCATTTCCACCCTCTACAACACCAAAAACAGTATGGTTGTTGTCAAGGTGTGGTGTTGGAACATGAGTGATGAAAAACTGACTTCCATTCGTTCCAGGTCCTGCATTTGCCATAGAAAGGATACCTTTTTTATCATGGCGAAGATCTTTTTTAAATTCATCCTTGAATCTATAACCTGGGTCACCAGTACCGGTTCCAAGTGGACATCCGCCCTGAACCATAAAGTCAGATATAACTCTATGAAATATAAGATCTTTGTAGTAATCTCGTCGCGCAAGATTTACAAAGTTTGCAACAGTATATGGAACCTGGTCTCCAAACAATCTTAATCTGATATTTCCTTTATTTGTTTCAAAAACCGCAATTAAATTGGCCATTATGTACTCCTTGATAGTTGTTATATATAAATAAGTTTCCAAAGCGGAATCGCTAAGAGTCCTTTCTTTTTACCGTTTTTTTCATAAAAACAAAATAGTTTTTATGAAAAAAAATGGTAAAATTAAAAGATTATTTCTCAGCTAAATGTCAAGGTCAACACTGAATCTTGATATATCTTTGGGGGGATTGGAAAATGTTATTAAAAACGGTATCACTTTTTGGTGATTTTTATCGTTTCTTTTGTTTTTTTCAGGCCT